>Ga0134124_10000209_pt1 | contig 52928 bp, 48 predicted proteins | sample KB304_FD_96880 | JGI IMG/M metagenome (GOLD analysis project Ga0134124, IMG submission 96880) | Terrestrial soil microbial communities without Nitrogen fertilizer from Kellogg Biological Station, Michigan, USA - KB3-0-4 | ecosystem: Environmental > Terrestrial > Soil > Unclassified ...
ACGTCGATCACGCAGGCCGGACCCACGAAGCGCCCTGCGGGGATGGTGTCGCAGGCATTGTCCGGCAGGTCCTTGCCGGTGATCCAGTGAACCGGAGCGTCGAAGTGGGTGCCGGTGTGCTCGCCGAGATGGAGGGTGTTCCAGTACCAGCCCGGGCCTTTTTCGTCGTAGTGGGAAATCGCCTCCACCGTCACTCCGGGCGAGGAGGCAAACTGCGGCGGCAAGCCGATCACCGGAGTGTCCGGCCCGAGGGGCTGGGTGAGATCGACCACCCGGATACGTCCGGCGTCGAGCTCGGTCACGAGCTGCTGGAGGATGCTCATCGGCGGTCTCCTTCCGCTAGGCTGCGCAGGTGGCGTTGGAACTGAAAACGGCTCTCCAGGAGGTGCAGGTCGATGAAGTAGCTCGCCGGCCCCTGCGGCTCGACCTTGGCGACCAGGCAGGACAGCTCCCGCGCCGCGAGAGCTTCCCGCAGGGCGCTCTGAAGCTCCTCCTCGGTGCGGCAGGTGCCGGTGCGGGGAACGCCCGAGGCCGCGGCGATGGCGGCCAGGTCCGATCCGGTGGCGGTGGCGGTGGTGAAGCTCCGTCCCACCGAGAGGAGCACTTCGTTGTCGAACACGATGTGGATGAGATTGGCCGGCCGGTACCGGGCCATCGTGGTCAGGCTCCCGAGGTTCATCAGCAACGAGCCGTCGCCGTCGATCACCACCACCTGCAGCTCGGGCCGGCTCAAGGCGATCCCCAGCCCGACCGACGAGGCGAGGCCCATGGAATGCCAGACATAGAAGAAGCCGGGCTGGTGTCCGAGGGAGAACAGCTCGGCCGGCGCGGCCCCCATGTTGGTGACCACGATGTGCTGCTTCAGCTCGGGATAGATGGCGCGCAACGCGTCGACGCGGAGCATCAGTCCTCCCTCAGTCTTCCCACATGAGGCCGCGGCCCAGCAGCACGGCAACCGGCCGCAGGCTGGCCTCGGCGAGCACGACGGCCTGGCGGACGCGCGTGGCCACGTGCTCCGGATCGTCCAGGGTCAGGTAGGGGATGCGCAGAGCGTCCATCCAGCACGTGCTCGGTGACGCCGCCGCCTTCCGTCTGCCACGGGTGCTCCTCCCCGAACCCGCCGCGGTGGCTCACCACCATCACCAGGGGGATGCGGTAGAGCTGGGCCAGGGAGACGATGCCGTTGATGCTCGCCAGGAGGCCATGGTTCTGCATCAACATCGCCGACTTCACGCCGGCGAGGTGGGAGCCCGCCGACACCCCCACCCCTTCCTCTTCCTTGGCCAGGCGGACCAGGACCATCTCCGGGTCCTCCTCCGCAAGGGTCACCAGATGCACCAGCCAGGTCTCCGGAAGCACGGAGAGCAGACGAATCCCGCACGCCTTGAGGGCATCGTAGACGGTCTGGGAGTTGGTCACCGAGACGGGCATCGCTCACCTCAGAATCGATGAAGCAGAGCGAAGCTTATACCAGGGGCGCCCACAAAATCCGGCGCCCGTGGTCTCAGCTCGATCCCGTCATTTCTCCGCCACCGCGTCTGGCAACCGGCTCGCCGCGCTGACGATCTGCAAGAATTCGGCGCGATAGGATTCGCGGTCGGCGCCGAGGCCCTGCGATGCGAGCCGGGTGACCTCCTCGAAGGTCGCATCGCCTTTATACGGGGAATCGCGCAGCAGGAGGCCCAGCTCGGCGACGGCGGAGGCGAAGCGGAGGTTCTCCGAGGCACTCGCGATATTCGCGCCATGGGACGACGCATCGGACACGGTTTGCGTCAGCAGGCGGCTCTGGTCGGCGTCCGGCTCCTTGTAGCGAATCTTGAGCGTCAGCAATTCGCGGCTCGTGCCTCCGTCGCGGCGCACCGTGGCCGTCTGGTATTTCAACGGATCGATCTTGGCGAGCGCGAGGTCGCCGTCCGGCGGCACCAGCTCGTAGAGCGCGGTCACCGAATGGCCGGCTCCCATGTCCCCGGCGTCCTTGGCGTCGTCGTGGAAGTCTTCCGCGCGGAGGAGCCGGTTTTCGTAGCCGATCAAGCGGTAGGCGCGGACGTGGGCGGGATTGAATTCGATCTGGATCTTGACGTCCTTCGCGATCGTCGTGAGCGTCGCGCCGAGCTCCTGCACGAAGACCTTGCGCGCCTCGTTGAGGGTGTCGACGTAGGCATAGTTGCCGTTGCCCTTGTCAGCCAACAGCTCCATTTTCGAATCCTTCACGTTTCCCGTGCCGAAGCCGAGAACGGTGAGAAAGATCCGCTCGCGCCGTTTCGCTTCGATCAGGCGCTCGAGCTCGCCGTCGCTGGTCACGCCGACGTTGAAGTCGCCGTCGGTGGCGAGGATGACCCGGTTGTTGCCTCCTTCGACGAAGCCCTTCTTGGCGATCTTGTAGGCCAGCTCGATCCCTGCGCCGCCGGCGGTGGAGCCGCCCGCTTCGAGCCGGTCGATCGCTTCCGAAATCGTCTTCTTCTCATCGCCGGAGGTGGATGGAAGCACCAGCCCGGCGTTGCCGGCGTAGGCGACGATCGCCACGTGATCCTGCGGGCGGAGCTGATCGGCGAGCAGGTGGAACGCGCTCTTCACGAGAGGCAGCTTGTTGGGCTCCATCATCGATCCCGAGACGTCGATCAGGAAAACCAGATTGCCGGGCGGCAGGTCTGCTGTCTCGATCCGCCGCCCCTGCAAGCCGACCAGGAGGAGACGGTTCTTTTCGTTCCAGGGGCAGCTCGCGACTTCCGTCGTCACCGAAAACGGCTGATCGCCGGCCGGGTCGGGGTAGTCATAAGTGAAATAGTTCACCATCTCCTCGATGCGCACCGCGTCGTGCGGCGGCCGGCGGCCCTCGGCGAGGAAGCGGCGGACGTTGCTGTAGGACGCGCGGTCGACGTCGATCGAAAACGTCGACAACGGATTCCGCGCCGCGTCGAGGAACGAATTTTCCGCGATCCGCCCATACTCCTCGGTGTTCATGGCGCTCGCGGTTTGATCCGGGACCATGACCGGCTGCGCGACGCCGTCGGCTCTTCCGGCGGTATACCCAAGGGACCTGAGCTTGGCCGCCATGGCGGGGGGCACAGGCGGTGGAGGCATCGGTGGGCTCTGGGCCGGCATCTGTGCTTCTCGGGCCTGGACATTGGGTGGCGGAGCGAGCTCGACCTCCTTCTGCTTGGTGCAGGATGCGGCGAGGAGGAGAAAAACGGCGGTCGTGGTGACGGAGAGCGTGACAGGGTGTCGCATGGGCGAACCTCCTTGTCTTCGATAGACACGGCAGCGGCCCGCAAGGAAACCGGACGGCTTGACCTTGTGGCAGGAGAGTTGCTAAAGAAGGAGAACCATGTTCAAGACGAAGAACGACCGATGACCTGGCTATTCTGGGCTCTCCTCTCCGCCCTCTTCGCAGGCCTGACCGCCATCCTGGCCAAGATCGGTGTCAAAGACGTCGACTCCAACCTGGCGACCGCGATCCGCACGACGGTCATCCTGGTCTTCGCGTGGTCCGTGGCGTTCGCCCGGCAGAACCTGGACCTGGCCGCCGTGACCCGCAGAACCTGGCTGTTCCTCGTCCTCTCCGGCCTGGCAACCGGCGCTTCCTGGCTCTGCTACTTCCGGGCGCTACAACTCGGGGAGGCTTCCAAGGTAGCGCCGATCGACAAGCTGAGCGTCGTCGTCGCCATCGTGCTCGCGGCGGTCTTCCTGCATGAATCCATGACCTGGCATCACTGGGTCGGAGGCTCGCTGATCGTCCTCGGGGCCATCGTGATCGCCTGGGGTTGACGATCTTGATACGATGAAGCAATCACCGCGCGAGTTGCGAGGAGGCGCCCTTGAGATTCCCTCCGCTTCGGGTTCTGATCATGGTCCTGCTTCTCACCCTGACCGCCGCGGCGGCAGCCGCTGACGGATGGGTGTCTCACGGTCCCTTCTGTGCCCGGCCGTCCGGGCTCGCCGCCGGTGGGAGTCTCGGTGCTCCAGCCTACCTCGCGGTCGGCGGGAGCCTCTTCCGCAGCCGCAACGGCTGGGCCACCTGGTCTCGCGTCGGAGCGGAGCTTCCCGTCTCCTTCCTGTCGGCGGTGGCGGTCGCACCCCAGAATCCGCAACTCGTCTATTTTGCGATCTGGGATGGCGCGGGCGTCTTCCGCAGCAGCGACGGTGGAGAGACCTGGACCCCCGTGTTCCGCGGTCTGCCCGATCCGCTCGTCCAGGATCTGACGGTTCCGGCGGGTCCTGCCGGCACCGTTTTCGCGATCGCCCCCTACTGCGGCATCTACCGTTCCAGGGACCGCGGCGAGACCTGGACCGACGTCAGCCCGCCGGAGACGGCCCCGTCGAACTTCTTCGCGTTGCTCGCCCATCCGCTGCATCCCGAGCGTCTCGCAGCGCAGACGCTGCATGGGCTCTGGCGCAGCGCGGACGGGGGCACCACCTGGAAGCCGTGGAACGCCGGGCTGCCGCTCGGGTCGACCGGCGACGGGCTGAGCGGCCTGACGCTCGCTCCCGGTGACGTGGACATCGCCTTCGTGACGCTCTACCAGACGCTCTATCGCAGCCAGGGAGGCCAGCCCTGGAAGAAGATCGGCAGGGTGCCGGTGAACAGCTTCGCCTTCGTCAACGCGCTCGTCGCCGGACCCGGCGCGACGCCGGTCCTGCTCGTCGGCCAGAACGGTGACTTCCCGACGACGCCGGGCGTCCTGCGCAGCCGTGACGGCGGAAGAACCTGGCAGCCGCTGTCCCTCCGCGGTGAGACGGTCTACCGGCTGAGCTACCTGCCCGCCCTCGGCCGCGTCGTCGCGCTGACCGGGCGTGGCGCCTTCCAGAGCAGCGACCTCGGCACAACCTGGAAACGCACGGGCGACGGCGTCGCCGCATCCCGAGTCACGGCGCTGGCGTCGGCCGACGCGACCGGCAAGATCCTGGTCGCGGGGCTCCAGGACTGTCTCGGCGGCATCGCACACAGCGCCGACCGCGGCCAGACCTGGCAGATCGAGGAGATCCGCGCTCCCGGCGTACGAACCGGCGCCACCGATGTCGACGTCCTGGCTTCCGCGCCGTCCATGCCCCTGCGCATGTATGCCGGCGTGATGGACGACGTGCTGCGCAGCAACGACGGCGGCGTCACCTGGGCGCACTCCTCCTTCAACGACGGCATCGGCGGCGGCCATTCGGCAGCGATCGCCGTGCATCCCACGAATCCCAATCTCGTCTTCATCGCCGGGCAGCACGGCCTCTCGCAGAGCCGCGACGGCGGGCGCACCTGGAGAGGTGGGCTCCACGACTACCCCTTCAATGAAATGTCCGCTGTGGCCTTCGATGCCGGCCAGCCGCAACGGATGCTGGCCGCTTCCTGGTACGGCGGGCTGTTCCGGAGCACCGACACCGGCGCCACCTGGAAGCCCATCGCCGGCACCGATTTTCTCCGCGTCGGTGTATTGGCGATCGATCCGCACGACTCCCGCGTGGTGCTGGCCGCCGCGCTCTTCGACGATGTCCGCGTCTCCCGCAGCGCGGACGGCGGTGCCACCTGGGCGCCGAGCGACATCGGCATCGAAGGACGGATTCTCGGGCTGGCGTTCGCCGCCGATGGGGCGGCCGTGGTCGCTGGCGGAGATGGAGGCATCTTCAAAAGCAGGGACGGCGGTCAGACCTGGCAGAAGATCGACGACGGACCGGCCTCGGCGCGGGCGATCCTGTTGCAGAGAAACGGGATTCTGCGCGTTGGAACCAACGCCGGAGTGGTCTCCAGCCCGAGCGCCGTGACGCCCTGACGCGGGCAGCACAAGAATTTGCGCGGTGCGTCCGTCTCATCCTCAGGATCTTGAGCCTGGAGGGATGCATGGCCGACAGAATTCCGTATGACACATCCTCGGACGCCCTTCTGCGCCCGGCCCTGAACGCCGTCTTCTTCCGGGGCTGGGACCGGGAGGCCGACACCAGGAACCACGACCTCCTCTGTGCGGAGATGTCGCGATTGGCCTATGCGCCGCAAGCGGTGGTGGAGAGGTCGCTGGCAGGCATCGGATTCGCCGTGCCGGAATTCATCGGCGGGGACGACCTGGAGGAGCGGCTCGATGCGCGCGGCACCCAGGGGTTCGTGGCCCGCCACCCGGGGTTGAATCTGACCGTTCTTGCCTTCCGGGGAACCGAATCCGGCAAGTTCGAAGATCTGATCGCGGACGCCGAGATCCTCGAGGAAGCGTGGCCGGATTCTCCCGGATCCATGGTCCACGCCGGCTTCGCGGCCTGCTGGCGTCTGGTCACGGAGCGAGTGGCTGCACTGCTCCCGGAGCCCCGGGGCACGCTCCTCATCACCGGCCACAGCCTCGGCGCGGCGCTCGCCACCCTCGCGGCCATCGTCCTCCGGCCCACCAAGCTGATCGCCTTCGGCTCGCCGCGGGTCGGCAACCAGGAGCTCTGTGCCCTGCTCGCCGGGGTCGAGGTCCGTCGCTTCGTCCATTGCTGCGACCTGATCGCCCGCGTCCCGCCGGAACAGTTCGACCGGGGGCACGTGGGCCAGCTCCTCACCGAGCTTGCCCATCCCGGCCTTCACGACGTCCTGGAGCGGGCGGCCCTCCAAGGCGCCGCCGGCGCGATCTCCCTCGTGTTCCAGGGGTTGCGCCTGGACCCCCGCTTTCAGCACGCGGGCACTACGTTCTACGCCGACCGGAACGGACGCGTCCTGGGAGAGGTGACCGACCAGATTCGCCTCGCGGATCAGGACGACGCCCGCCGCGCCTACACGCAGCCGGCTTCTCCCGAGAGCTTCCGGCAATTGGCCGAGCGGCTCAGGGCCTTGACCCTCACCGCGACGGCGGCGTCCGGGAACCCGCTCCAAACCGCGCTCCAGATTCTCCGCAGCTTCACCGGCCACCTGTTTGCCGGCACCGGTGCGTCCGTGGCGCTCCGCGACCTGGCCGACCATGCGCCCATCAACTACGTCTCGCTCTTCACCGGGAGGCCGTGAAGACTTTTTCCGAAGAGAGGCCTGGAATCGCCCCCGAGTGCGGTAAGATCCTCAGGCGTTCGAGGATTCACGAAAACCGGGGAGTGTTTTCGGATCGACGGAGGTCACTTGACAGAACACTGCGAGCGGTGGACCGCCGCAAGGTGGGTGTTCCGTACCTTTCTTCTGTGCCTTCTCCTTGTGTCCTCACCGGCCGTCCGGGGGCAGGAGACTCCTGCCGACTGGACGATCGACACGTTCCGCTGGAACGGACCCCTCGCTCCCTCCACCCTCATCGAAGTGGTCAACCCGTACGGTGACGTCCGCCTGCGCGAGTCGGACCCCGGCGAGGTGGTGCTCTCGGCGATGATTCAGCGGCGGACGAAAGATCCCGTGAAGCCCGAGGTGAAGGTCGAACGGCACCGCGACCGCCTGCGGATCGAGGCGGTCTACCCGGTCGCGCCGCGCGGCGACCTGCACCGGGTCGACATCGCGGTCCTCGTGCCGGAGGGGGCGCGGGTCGTGGCGCGCACCCGGAACGGAATGATCGAGGCCCGCGGTCTGGCGAACGACCTCGATTTCGAGAGCGCGGGCGGCGACGTCAAATTTTCGACCACCGGTACGGCGCGGGTCTCGGCGGTCAAAGGGAACATCACGGCCGACCTCCGCGGCCGCCGCTGGGACCGCGCTCCCCGTCTCGTCACCCGCGAGGGCAACATCACCCTCCGTCTTCCGGCCGACGCCGACGCCCGGGTGCGCATTCGTGCGCCCGGCAAGATCCTGGTGAGCCGGCCTGCACAGAATGAGCGCCGGACCTTCTGGAGGACGATCGTCACCTTCGGGCACGGCAGCCGCTCCTTATCTCTCACGACCAAACGAGGGGACGTGACGCTCGTCGCTCCCTGATTGCCACTGCGAGGCGCCCTATGCAACTGGTCGGATCTCACCTGTCATACCGCTCGTCCCGCTCGCCGCTCCGCCCGATGATCCAGATGATTTTGGGGATCGCCTTCCTCCTGACGGCCGCGCTCGGCGGCCCGGCCTTCGCGGCTTCCGCGGAGGATCCGGAGATGACCGAGCTGCATGGAGCCGACGTGCTCGGGCCATCGACTCCGACCGTCTTCAATGGCGATCTGCGCAACCTGTCGCGCGCACCGCAATGGAAGCCGGGCGACGGGATCAAGGAGATCCCGCGGCGCGAGCACCATCCCCCAGCCATCGTCCCGCCCACGCCCAAGCCGCAGATCGATCCGCTGCTCGCCGTGCAGGCGCGGGCGCCGGAAGGCGCCCGGGCGCTGACCCCTCCGCTCCTGAACTTCGCCGGCCAGGGCTTCACCGGGGTGAACCCCGCCGACACGGTGGGCGACGTGGGAATCAATCATTACATCCAGTCGATCAACAGCGGCAGCGGCGCGGTGTTCACGGTCTACAACAAAATCGACGGCAGCGTGGCCGCCGGCCCCATCGCGATGGATTCCCTGGGCGGCACCGGCAACTGCACGTCCGGCTTGGGCGATCCGGTCGTGCTCTTCGACCAGCTCGCCAGCCGCTGGCTCCTGAGCGAGTTCAGCAGCTCCGGCAACCGGCTCTGCATCTACATCTCCCAGACCAGCAACCCCGTCACCGGCGGCTGGTTCGCCTATCAGTTCACGGCGCCCACCTTCCCCGATTATCCGAAATACGGCGTCTGGCCGGATGCCTACTACGCCGGGACCAATGAGTCCACCTCGACGGTCTACGCGTTCGACCGGGCGCAGATGCTCCTCGGCGCGCCCGCCACGGCCCAGCGCTTCACGGCTCCCGACCTCGCGGCCTTCGGTTTCCAGGCGCTCATCCCGGCCGATGCCGACGGCGCCACCCCGCCTCCGGCCGGCGCGCCCAATCCCTACATGCGCCATCGCGACGACGAGGCCCACAACCCGCCGGGCACCCCCGGCCAGGACTTCCTGGAGATCTGGAGCTTCCACGTCGACTGGACGACCCCGGCCAATTCCACCTTCACCGGCCCCACCAACATCGCGGTCGCGGAGTTCGACTCCGAGCTCTGCGGCTTCAGCTCGTTCTCCTGTTTCCCGCAGCCGAGCTCCTCCAATCTCGATCCGCTGCGCGAAGTCGTCATGCACCGGCTGCAGTACCGCAACTTCGGGACGCACCAGACCCTGGTCAGCAACTTCGTCACCGATGTGGACGGCACCGATCATGGCGGTATCCGCTGGTTCGAGTTGCGCAACACCGGCAGCGGCTGGTCGCTGTTCCAGGAAGGGACCTACGCGCCCGACATCCATCACCGTTGGATGGGCAGCGCCGCCATGGACGGCGGCGGCAACCTGGCGGTGGGCTACAGCGTCTCGAGCACGACCCAGTTCCCGAGCATCCGCTATGCCGGCCGCCGGTCGACCGATCCGCTCGGCATGCTACAACCCGAGCTCACGGTGGTCGCCGGCACCGCCTCGAACTCCAGCAACCGCTGGGGCGACTACGCGGCGCTGACCGTCGATCCGGTGGACGACAGCACCTTCTGGCTCACCTCCATGTATTCGCCGTCGAGCTCCTGGGCGACCCGCATCGCCACGTTCAAGATCTGTACTCCTCCCGGAGTCCCGGTGATCGGCACCGCGGTGGCGGCGGCGGCGAACCGCATCGACGTCTCCTGGAGCGACGGCAGCCCCTCGTCGAACAGCTTCAACGTCTATCGGGCCAGCGGCTCCTGCGCCGCGCCGGGTCCCTTCGCCCAGATCGCCAACAACGTGCCCGTCATGACCTATCAGGACACGACCGTCTCCGGCGGCTCCACCTACGCCTACCGGGTGACCGGCGTCCTCGCCGGCTGTGAGAGCGATCCCTCGGGCTGCGTCAATGCGACCGCGACCGGCGCCTGCACTCTGGCTCCGACCTTCGCGGGCCTCCAGTCGGTGACCAACGCCAATCAGTCCACCTGCACGCTCAATCTCTCCTGGTCCGCCGCCACCTCGAACTGCGCCGCGGGAGCCACCTACAACGTCTATCGCAGCACCACGCCCGGCTTCGTGCCGGCGGTGGGCAACCGGATCGCCACCGGCGTCACCGGGACGACCTATCAGGATCTCGGCCCGCTCAACAGCGGCCAGACCTACTACTACATCGTGCGCGCCGTCGACACCGTGAGCAGCCTCGAGGAAACCAACACCGTGGCACGAAGCGGCGCCCCCACGGGCCCCTTCACAGGAACCCCGCTGATCGACACCTTCGAAGGAGCGCTCTCGGGCGGCGGCTTCGACACCGCGGGCTGGACCCACAGCGCTGTCTCGGGTGCGACCAATTGGGCCTGGTCGACGACCCAGTCGCAGACTCCGAGCCACTCCTGGTTCTCCGACAGCCTGAGCTCGGTCTCCGATCGCGTCCTGGTCTCTCCGGACATCAGCGTCCAGGCCGGCACGACCCTGAGCTTCTGGCACACCTATCAGCTCGAGGGGACCGTGGCCCAGTGCTACGACGGCGGCACCCTGGAGATCTCGACCAATGCCGGAGCGAGCTGGTCCGTGCTGCCGGACGCGGCGTTCACCGCCGGCGGCTTCAACGGCACCGTCAACGCCAACTTCTCCAACCCGCTCGCCGGCAAACGGGCGTGGTGCTCCGGCACGATCGGCGCGCTGACCCAGGTGACCGCCAGCCTCGCCAGCTTCGCCGGCCAGACGGTGCGCCTGCGCTGGCACGAAGGAGACGACGAATCGTCAGAAGGCATCGGCTGGTTCGTGGATTCGGTCAACGTGTCCGCCACCCAGGCCTGCTCCTCGCTGCCGCCGACGCCGCGGGACTTCTTCACCCTGGCTCCCTGCCGGCTGGTCGATACGCGGCTCCCCGCCTACGCCCCGGCGCTCCAGCCCATCTCGCAACGCACCTTCCTGCTGACCGGAACCTGCGGCATGCCGTCGACGGCCAAGGCGGCTTCGCTGAACGTCTGCGTCACGCAGCCGGCCGTAGGCGGCTTCCTCACCTTGTTCCCGTCGGACGCCAGCCGGCCGCTGGTGAGCACGCTCAACTTCGCCGCCGCGCAAACGCAGTGCAACAACGCGATCGTCAAGCTGGCGGGCGACGGCTCGGGCCAGATCATCGTGTACAACTCGGCCAACGGGACGGTCCATCTCATCCTGGATACGAACGGGTACTTCGAATAGGAAGGAGGGGGTTGACGGCGCCTGAGGGAAGATTCCTCCCCCCTTTGGGGGATTCACCTCATCATCCGCTTTCTGCATGGAGCGGTAGTCTCCCTTTGCGGTCTTCCCAAGGAGAGACTCATGAACCCATCTCGCTTCCTGCCCGCAGTCGCCGTTGTGGTAGTGGTGTCCCTCGTCCTCGCGCTGACTTCAGCCTCCGGCGCCTTTGCCGTCCCGCCGACCTACGACCTCTTCCAGGCTCCGTCTTCACTCGGCCAGGACGCCGGTGAGCCGAGCCTGGGGGTCAACTGGAACAGCGGCAACGTGCTGTACATCGCCGGGCTCGAGACGCTGCGCGTCACTTTCGACGACTCGATCACACCGGCGAACGCGAGCTGGAGCGACGTGTCGTTCCCGCTGGCGGGGCTTCTCACCCTCGACCCGATCCTGTTCACCGATTCGCAGACCGGGCGGACCTTCGTCGCGCAGCTCGCCGGTCCGGCCAGCCTCATGGCGTTCTCCGACGACGACGGCGCGAATTGGCTGCCGTCCACGTCCGGCCTCGCCACCGGGATCGATCACCAGACGGTCGGCGGCGGTCCGTTCGCCTCCCCCCTGACGGGCGTCGTCTATCCGCACGCCGTCTACTACTGCTCGCAAGGAGTGGCGCTCGCGAGCTGCGCGCTCAGCCTGGACGGCGGTCTCACGTTCAACCCGCCGCTTCCCCTCTACACTCTGCTTACGTGCGGCGGCCTCCACGGCCACGTCAGAGTCGCGCCGGACGGCACTGCCTACGTCCCCAACAAAGGCTGCGGCACCCAACAGGCGGTCGCAGTGTCGACCAACAACGGCCTGACCTGGACGGTCCGCAAGGTGCCAGGGAGCACGCCGAGCAACAGCGATCCCTCCGTGGCGATCGGGCGCGACGGCACGGTCTACTTCGGGTTCGTCGGCGCCGACGGGCATTCAAAAGTGGCGGTCTCGCACGACCGGGGGGCCAGTTGGACGGCGCCAAAGGACGTGGGAGCGCCGTTCGGCATCCAGAACGCCGCTTTCCCGGCAGCCGTGGCGGGCGACTCCGACCGCGCCGCCGTCGCCTTCCTCGGCACGCCGACCGGCGGCAATGGCACAGGGACGGACGCAAGCTTCTCCGGCGTCTGGCACCTCTACATCGCCACCACCGCCGACGGCGGAGCGAGTTGGACGACGGTGGACGCGACGCCTGGCGATCCGGTGCAGCGCGGCTCGGTCTGCCTCCAGGGCTCGGGCTGCAGCACCGCCCGCAATCTGCTCGACTTCATGGACATCGCAGTGGACGCCGAGGGACGCGTGCTGGTGGCCTTCGCAGACGGCTGCGTTGGAGCTTGCGTCGCCGGGCCGCCGAACAGCGCCACCGCGATCGCGACCATTGCGCGCCAGAGAGACGGCCTGCGGCTCTTCGCGGCGTTCGACTGATCGCTGAGTCAGGCCGTGCCGTGCTTCAGTCGAAGAGACATGAACACACTGTTGGGGTCGGCCGTGTAGTCTGCGAACGGCCCTGAATACTCAAACCCGAAGCTGCGGTACAGTTGCTGCGCCACCAGAAACGCGGGATGAGAGCCTGTTTCGAGGCTCAGCAACTCATACCCGCGACTCCGGGCCGTCTCGATGATCTGAGTCAGCACCGCGCGGCCCGCCCCCTTCCGGCGATGCCTGGCTGGTGTGCGCATGGACTTGACCTCGCCGTGCTTTGAAGTCAGCTCCTTCAGCGCCCCGCAGCCGAGCAGGTCCTCGCCGTCCCAAACGGTCCAGAAGGTGATCTCAGGGGCCCGCAACTTGGAAAGGTCCAGGGCGAAGACCCTTTCGGCGGGAGACAGCTCATACATGTTGGCCAGATGCTCCCGCAAGAGCTCGTGGACCACAGGGCGGGAAAGATCGTCGATCTCGATGCGCATGTCGGGAGGCGTAGGTTCGTAGCTCAACGTCCGCTCAACCCCACTTCATCTCTCCAGTGGCGACTTTGGCGCCGATATCGATGGCAACCTCCATGCCGAGCGGGAAGCGGGCTTTCATTGCGGCATTGAGCGCGGCTGCGTCCGCTGCCTTCGGGAGCTCTTCCTCGAAGGCTAGCAGCCATTCCTTGGTGTGATTGATAGCGGAAGCATCGGTGGCAGCATTGGGCGTCATGTGGCCCGCAACCACGACCGTGGGCTTGCGCGCGGCGAGAGCGTCCAGGTTCGCGCGCCAGGCGGCGCGCTGGTCTGCGCTGTTCGTATCGGCGGTCCACACGTGCACACCCGAAAAAATAAGCACGCCGCCGAACACTGCCCGCAACGACGGTACCCACAGATACCGACGATTGGGGAGCCCGTCAGCATCGACGATCTCAATGGTCTCGCCATCCACCGTGAGCGTCTTGGCGTCAAAGGTCTCGGGTATCACCACATCGGCCAGTGTCTGCGGGCCGTTTTCCTTGAGCTGCGGACCCCAGATGGCGAGTTTCTTCTCAACATTGCCGCGAATCGCCGCCACCGTCGCGGACGCCGCGATGACGCGCGCCTCGGGAAACGCCGCCTTGATCGGGCCGAGGCTGAAATAGTAATCGGGATCGCTCTGGCTTATGTAGATCTGGGTCAGGCGCTTACCGGTTGTCTTGATCGCGTCGACCACGGCAAGGCCGTCGGAATAGGTGAAACCGCCGTCGATCAGCACGGCCTCGGTAGGGCCGATGACCAGCACAGGAGCACGGTAGAAGCCGTGCTCACCGGCGGGGAAGTGACGCCAGATAAGCGGCGGGGCGGTATCGGAATGAGCCATCGGTGATCCCTCCTATGATGAGAATCGTGAAAGTGGAGTACAGCGGCTTGAACCTGCTCATGCGGCCCGGCCTAACGTTCACGTAAGGCACGGCTCACGAACCGCGCAAGACCGCCGCTCCGGTCCGCGGATTTGTGAGGGTCACATTCTCCAACGCTCGAATGCGCCAGACTCCGTTCTGTCTCGTCAGCACTGCGAGGATCAGCGTATCGACCTTATGTGCACCAGCCGGGTGGGCGGCGCCGGCCGTCAGGCGGCTCCAGAAATGAATGACCGCCGCTCCGTCCGCAATGTGGACGACGTCGATCAGCTCATTTTCGAGCGTAGAGTCGCTATAGATCGTTTCGTGGACGGGAACGTGGAGCGCCACGATCTCGTCGACGCCCCGGACATAGTGCCCGAAGCGATTTACGAACGTCGCGTCTCCATCAAACAGGCCACCGAGTGCAGCCATGTCGTGAGCATTCCAGGCGGCTTGGAATGCATCGGGTGCATCTTCTGGTCTATCCATTTTGGTTATAAGTTGTGATCATATCTCTCTTGGGCGACCAAGGTGCCTACGACCCTAGGTGCCACCCGTTCCGTCCGTCGCCCGACTGTTTCGGCTGCTGGGCATGACGCGACCTCGCGTTGGCGCCTGCTCCAAGGCTACAACGAAGTGGACGGCCTTGCAAAGCTATCGCCTTCGGCGCCAGTAATCTTCTGTCCCTGAAAGCGAATCGGCTCGGACGCCGCAACGCCAGCCGCAAGGACGAGCGCTAAAGCGATGCACGCGGCAGAGCCCCACACCCGGTCAGCCTTCTGGGTGTGGGGCGGTCCGCGCAGCGTCAACCGCCAGGGGGAGGCTCTCGGCGGAAGGTGTGCACGACTACTGTTTATTTCCCGTATACATCTGGCCCGTTCCGCTCAGGACCTGCGGACATTTCAGCTCCGCCGCACCGGCCTTGCAGTTGTGCAGGAAGACCTCACGGCAGGTAATCGGGTTGCCCGGGCTCAGGAGGGAGAAGACCTTGGTCTCGTGGGCGCCGATCTGAGCGGTTTTGCTCTGGACCAGGCCGCCCTTGAAACCGCACGCGCTGTGCCACTCGTCCCAGGTGAAGGTCACCGCGCTGGCGTGGGAATTCGTGATCGTCAGGGTGCCAGAGGGGTAATTTTCCCCAGAGAGCAGGCAGCGGATTGACGAATCGTCATGCTTTGTGCAATCGACCTTGCCGGCCAGCTTCCAGTCGGTGTAGCCTTGAGCCGACGCCGGACGGTCCAGGGCCAGCAGGGCGATGACGAGGGTGGCGGGGATGGCGAACGAAAGTCTCATGGCTTCTCCCTTCAAAGGGCCGATCCAAGAGGAACGGCGGTTGTCTGGGACGGCGCGAGACCCGCTCTCGCGTCGCCGCTCACTTCTCTAGTGAAGGGAGAACGCGTTCGATTGCATCAGCCGCCCCTCTCAGGATCGAAGCGGGCCCTCTGCAGAGGGAAGATGCCCTGCTCCGGATTCAATCGGCCCCGCTCCGGATTCAATCTGCCCTGCTCCGGATTCAATTTGCCCCGTTCAGGATTGAATCTGACCTTGTCTGGATTGACGATGCCCTGGGGTAAGTTGACGTTGGCCTGGGGTGGGTCGACGATGGCCTGGGGTGAGTCGGCGATGGCCTGGGGTAAGTCGGCGATCGTCTGGGGTGAGTCGGCGATCGGCTGGGGTAAGTCGGCGATCGGCTGGGGTGAGTCGGCAATCGGCTGGGGTGAGTCGGCAATCTTCTGGGGTAAGTCGACGATCGGGCGCTTGCGGACTCACTTGCGCTGCGAGTCGTACGTTAGGGAAACGAAAGTGCCCCAGGCGATGGCTGGCGACTCGGCCCAAGAGGCGTAGGGATACGTACCTGTGGGCCCGTGGAGTTGGAGAAGCTGACCGAAGCCGGTCATCCGCTCGCCTTCGAAGACGAAAGACTCGTCGTCGTCCAACGGAATGCCGTCGTCGTCAAGTCTGTCGGTGTCGTGGGCCGACCACCAGCCCTGATTCAAGAGATCTTCCAGATCGGAGAGCGTGGCGCTGTCGGGAAGCAATGGCACGAACGCCTCAGCAGAGTGGCGCTGCGCTTCCACGTCTGGTTTGCTGAGTCGCTCGGTTTCAAAGTACTGGGGGCAACTGTTGTAGCCATCGAGAGACTCGCCATTGCGGTCCAGGTTGTAGAGAAAGAGATCGTCATCGTGAACCACGAGCGTCAAGGCGAGGCAGCCAAGCTCCTTACTCAGGGCCTTCCCGAGATCAGCGAGCTGAGGACCAGTCGGCGGAGGAAACTGGGCCTCGATAACGGTCAGCCAGGGACAACCATCAGGCGAGACGAGGTACCGTGCGGAGCTTTCGCGTTCTCGCTCGCCGGACTGCGGGCCGCTACTGGATACCTGAGACTTGTCGGCCAGGCGTAGCCCTGCTCGCTGGAGCACACGGTCGATACTCTCGAGCGCCTGTGCCTGCGTAGCCGGCTGAAGATGAAGAACGGATGAGAACAGGCCCATGGTCAACAACCTCCCGAGACGCGCCAACGCTACAACGAAGTGGACGGCCTTGCAAAGCATCCAGGACGATCGGGTGGCTGCCATCCCGGCGCCCTGTCGAATCGGTGGAACCTCTTCCTCGGGGTCATTGCCAGAATTGCCACCACTTCTTTTCTGGTCGCTTTGGTGGGGGTGCTTGAGAGTCGGATTTCTTGATGCGGCTGCGGAGCTCTTCAACCTCAATGCGAATCTGCTCAACGAACTCAGGCGACTCGGCGATAACGTCCACTCGCGCGACCTGCTCAAGGCGCTCGGCTGCAAGCGTAAGATGGCGGTCGAGATCGTGAATAGGCCAGATATACGGACGACCGAGGAAGAGTAAGACCGATGCCGCGGCTCGAATCTGCTCGTGCGAATCTTCCGGGTCGAGCTTGAGAGCGTCTTCGACGTGCTCAGCTAGCTTGGTGTGGTCGAATAAATCGTCAAACCACTCGACTGCTTGGTCGTTGTCCCATGGAAGTATGTCCCATGCGCCCATTAGTAATATTCCTTTTGGTTGGCTTTGGTTTTCACGAGCGGTTAACTAGGCCTCGGCCGCAGCCACAGCCTCGACCTCGAGCTTCCAGCGTGGATCGAGGAGTTGGCAGCAAACGACGGTTGAGGACACCCCACCTCTTTCCGGCAACAGGAGCACTATTGCTTGCCAGGTGCAACTGTAACTCTCCGACCAGCCACTCGCAGCGAGTGTGATGCCTCGTTATGGGCTGATTGTCGGGATTCATGATGGCTCACGAACCAGCTCGCCCGCGGGCGGCTGCTCGTGAAGCATTGTACTCCGAGAAACAGTAATGCGGCCGACGTGCCGCCCGCCAGGCCTGCGCTCGCCAGGAGCGCTCGCGGTGCGGTCGCCCGCTCGCCAGCGTTCCGCGGCATCACGTCGGTGCCTGTCGCGCCCGCCTCCGGAAGTCCGTCTGTAGCCTCACTCCTCAGCCTCCGCGTGTATTTACCGGCTCGGATCAAACGAATGCGACCTTTCGTCCCAGGGGATCTCATGATCCTCCACGCTGACCTTCCATGAAGCACCCGGTAGTTTGTTTCGAATGGCTGAAAGGCAGTTGCACCAGTGTTGGACGCCTATCCATGTAGCGGATTCAGTGTTGTCGGGAAGCTTGGTTGAGCCTTCGAGGACTATGCCTCGCTTGAACAAACCCCGCGCCACAGTGTTGAAACTGATATCGAACGATTCCCAATTGAGCCCTGCTCCTTAGTTCATCAGTTGTTCAATCTCTGCGTCTTTCGAATACTCGGCCAGGATCAGGCGAATGCTCGACGTCTCAGCGTCGGTGGCTGTGTTGTGTCTCTTTGCTCGGTAGTAGATGCTGATGGACATGATTCCTTCGCGGCCTCGCTCGAAGCAATGCTACTGCAAGCCTCTGCCCCAGACTAGGTGCTGGAGCGGCCGGGCGTGTGTCGTTTGCCGGCAAGAAGCGACAAGCGGCAGCTCCTCTACTTCGGTCAGCGGCGGCGGGAGCCACCCGCTGCAAGCTCCGGTTTGAGGGCTCGACTGGGATCCAGCGCAGCCGCAACAGCCTGCGGATTGACCGACGCCACCTGCAAGAGTGCTCGGGCCGGGCCTTCTGGCTGGCGTCGCCCTTGTTCCCAATTCTGAAGAGTCGAGACACTCACTCCAATCATGAGCGCAAATTCCGATTGCGACTTGTCCAGCTTAGCGCGAATTGCCCGCACATCCTCTGCTCTCACTTCGAACTTGCGAGCAGGTTCCTGTTCACCGCGCTTGATACGCCCGGCCTCCTTCACGCTGGCAAGAAGCTGTTGAAAATCAGAATCTTTCACTTCAAATCCTCCTCAATGGTCCGCCTCAGCAGCTTGAGCTGGTCGGGCCTCAGATTCGCCAACTCGTTCTTCGAGTACAGGTAGATGAGGTAGATCATGTCCTCACCAGAATCCCAGCAGTAGATCACTCTGAGACCACCGCGCTTACCTTCCGCGAAGAGCCTAGCGCAGCTTGCGAAGCCCACCACTGCCTGGAATCAGGGCGCCCTGCTCCGGACGCAAGGTGAGAGCAGACTGCAGGGACCGGTAGTCCTCATCATGGAGATGCTCCAAGAGCTGGCCAGAAAACACGGAAGTCTCCACGAACCACACACCAAGACTATACGCCATTGACGGAGAGACCGAAAACTCTGCCCTGCCCTGCTGGGAGCACCTCTCTCACAAGGCTAGTAGCGACGAAGAGGCCGCGCAGACCGCGCGGTTCGAATACCTGCTTGCGAACGGAGTCAAAGAAGGTTTGGTCGAACATGTCCGGGACTGGCCGGGCGTCCACTACGTCCGCCATCTCCTGGACGGCGAACCACTCGAGCTTCTTCAGCCTCGTGTTCCTGGACGACACGACGGACAACCGGTGGCAGATCGATCTTCTCTTGTCGCCTGGCCCCCTTTCGTCCTCGCACCTTCTTTGACAGCCGATATGAGGGACCCCCTCACCCTGTGAGCGGGTTCTCGACAACAGTGACGGGCAGCTCGACGACGATGAGGGAGTCCTCACTCTGGTGGGCGGGTTCTCAACAACAGTGACGGGCAACGCGACGACGGTGAGGGAGTCCCTAGTCGGCTCGATGGCTGCTGGGCATGACGCGACCTCGTGATCAGCGACGAAGAGGCAGCGCAGACCGGTCGGTTCGAATACCTTCTCGCGAACGGAGTCAAAGAAGGTCTTGTTGAACGTGTCCGGGACGGCCGGGCGTCCATTGCGCCCGCCATCTCCTGGACGGCGAGCCACTCGAGGGATTCTGGTTCGATCGCACCAAGGAGTACTCTGCACGGAACCGTGGCAAGACGATCAGCCCGGGTCAATTCGCGACGAAGGAGACCGTGGCTCTATCGACTCTGCCGTATTGGGAGCACCTGTCGCCGGAGCAGATCCGCGCGCGGGTCGGCGCCATCGTTCAGAGGATTGAGGAGACGGCCGCGCAAAGTCGCGAGGAGAGCGGCTCCGCGGTCCTGGGCGCCGCTGCCGTGCGTGCGCAGAAGCCGTTCGACCAGCCGGCCAGGCCCAAGAAGTCTCCCGCGCCTCTCTTCATGCGTTTGCCCGCCGCGTCCGCCGTGAGCTCTATGAGGCGTACCATCTGGTCCTGGCAGCTCGGGCGCCCACTGCGTCCGCCATCCCCTGGATGGCGAACCGCTCAAGGGCCTAGCTACGGGCTGCTCGCCTTCTCGAGGGCCGAGTTGTAAGGCATGTCGCCCAGAAACCGCCGCGTCGCCGAGGCTCCCGGCGTCACCTGGACAGCGCCAGTGAGATTGCCGGTGAAGTCGGCTCCTTGTACCAGGAAGTTGTCGGAGCCGGAGGCGATAGAGAGCCCGTAACGCTGGGTGGGGCCACCAACCCCGCCGAACCCAGCCGTGGTGCCGATGATCTGAAAACCGCCAGCGCTCGAGTTGACGTTGATGGCGTCGAAGGTACCATGACTCTGTTGGCTGTTAGAGGAGATCACGCCTCCGATGATCTTGACGCTGGTGCCGCCCGCGATCTCTATGCCGTGACCGCCATTGTTGATCACCCGCGGAGATTCGATCAGAATGGAGCTACCCGCGTTGATGTAGAAACCGCGGCCATTCGCTGAGCTGAAGCCGTTCGAGCTCGCCCAGGGTGCAGTGAACGTCATGCCCCAAACGTAGCCTCCCGAGCTCGTGATCCGATATCCCTGCGAGGTGTTCGAGTCGGTGAGGACGTTGACCATGTGACCCCACGCTACTCCCTGACCGGTTCCGGGATTGATCAGGACGCCGTATTCAAACCCGACACTTTCGATGTCTGCGTACCAGTCGCCGCCGCTAGCCTGGATGTTGATCCCTCGAGAGCCCGAGCTCATGTTGCCGGTGATCCACGCACTACGGAAGTACCGGTCGTTGCCACCCTGGACGAGAATGCCGTTGAATGCCCCGGTGACGGTGATGTGGAGGTCACTGAAGTGCAAGATCGCGCAGAGATGGCCGGTCGGAGACAGGTGGATGCCATCGCCGCCGGTAGTGGCCAGCTCTAGGTGCTGGAACTCTCCTTGCTGGCACCCGTCGATGGTCAAGGCAGCACCTGAGGTGCGGGTCACGGAAGACTTGATGGACAGACCGCGCATGCCACCGCAAGGTGAGAAGGCGGCCGAGGTATTGCCAAAGGACACGACATCACCGGTTGCCACCGAGCTGATGATCACGCTGGCACCGGGCCCTTCGCCGACCAGTGTAATGGCGGGAGTCATGATGTGGAGCGATGCCGAGAGGCCGTACCTGCCTGCCGGCACCATGATCTCGCCTCCGCCACCGGAAGCAGCAGTGATCGCGGCCTGAAAGGCGGCGGTGGCGTCAGAGCCGTCTCCGACAGCTCCGTAGTTCTTGACATTGTAAGTTGGCTGCGCGCTAAGGACGCTGGCGGTGGCGACCAGCGCTATGAAGATTGCCACGATGCGAACAGATCTCATAGGTCCCCCTTTCTTGGGCGTTCCAACCTAGCTTAGCAGCGATTGCCAATGTGGTGGGACTGACCCTCGCGCGCGGCCCGGATCGCTCCCGAGATCGCGGCGCCTGCGAGCTTCACCGAGACCGGCTGGGCGTAACTTCGTAGCCGCCGCGGCACGCACTATCCTTCCTCTCTGAGCCAAGCGACCTTCGAGCATCCGAAGAGGTGCTGCCGAGTCGGCTGGCACTTCTCCGGTTCGATCGCACCAAGGAGTACTCTGCACGGAACCGTGGCAAGACGATCAGCCCGGGTCAATTCGCGACGAAGGAGACCGTGACTCTATCGCCTCTGCCTTGTTGGGAGCACCTGTCGTCGGAGCAGGTCCGCGCGCGGGTCGGCGCCATCGTTCAGAGGATTGAGGAGACAGCCGCGCAAGTGCGCGAGGAGAGCGGTTCCGCGGTCCTGGGCGCCGCCGCAGTTCGTGCCCAGAAGCCGTTCGACCAGCCGGCCAGGCCGAAGAAGTCCCCCGCGCCTCTCTTCCATGCATTTACCCGCCGCGTCGGTCGCGAGCTCTACGAGGCGTACCATCTGTTCCTGACAGCTTTTCGAGACGCCGCGGAACGCTTGCGAGCCGGCGACCGCACCGCGAGATTCCCGCTGGGCAGCTTTCCGCCGGCCCTGCCGTTCGTCGGTGCCTTGGCTCCTCCCGGAGCCCCTGGATAGCGAGCTTCGTTGTTGCCTCCGGAAGTTCGTCTATAATTTCAACTCCCTCCGGTTCCGTCTGCTCGACTCCCTGAGTTGGCGGCGAACCATTCCGTTCATGCAGAGCTATCCAGCGATTTTCGTGACGTCCTGATGCCCCTTTGGACACTTGAAGCTGATGAAACTGCCACCCGCACAGTCGGCGCAGAAGTGGAGACGGCACTTCCTGCAGAACCACATCATCAGCTTCCGCTGACCACAAAAGCTACACGTTGGTGATGCCATATTCGCCTCCTTCTTAGCAGGGCTGACGGTTGTCGTGTCTTGCAGGACTTCTAACCTACACCTATCTCTCTAACTGCATACCATTCGCCGCGGGCAGCTTGTTGGCCAGAATCCTTATAATGTCGACGATCCACCACACGTAGAATCCGCCGGCGGTCAGCAGCTTTGCAGCTCCGGAGCCCCAATAGCCTAGATAAAAGCGATCGACGCCAGCCCAGCCGAGAAAGATAGAGAGGATTAGGGCGGTCGTTCGGCGCTTCATGGGCATACGTTCCAGCTCACGGATAGCCTTTGCCGCTTCGACAGCCTCGTCAGATTTTGGATATGCCGCCAGAATTCTCTGAAATTCGACCTTGGCGGCATCGCGATTCCCCTGGGCTGCGACTGCATACCCTACACGAAGCTGGGCCTCCGGCGTGGGGATCGTGCTGACGGCCTGTCGAAAGGCACTCTCCGCTGCCGGCCAGTTGGCCTTGCTGGCATGGAGTATCCCCTCACAGAAGTGAGCTTTAGCCATTACGATGTCAGCGGTTAGCGGCTCCCCTTCATCCAGGTGCAGACCTGGTGCCTCCTTGCGAACGCTTGCGGCGAGCGTCTGGGCTTCCTTCAACTTCTCCATGAGCGCTGCGCCCTGCCGGGCAAGCTGAAAGTCTGCCTTCATTGTCTGCAGAAAGGGCGCCTCTTCCACGCCTGCATCGACTTGTTGGAGAGCCTGTTGAAATGGCTCGATTTTCTCGATGACCTCGGAAAGCAGGGAGTTCGCCATCTTTAGGCTGATCTCAGGATTGAAGTCCATCTCGATAACCTCCTTGCGCGGCTGTTGTTCTCTGTACGCAACAAAGCTGGGCGATTGGTGTCATTCCAATCTGGTCCGCCTCGTTGTAGACACCGAGGTTTGCTCTATTGTTTAGCCGTTGAAGGTGGGCGCCCTTGCCTGCCGTCCCACGCGGCTGCGGCGCTCCTCGGAGAGATCCTCGCCCGGCCTCCGGCCGAGCGCCTGGGGTTGGTGCAGGCGGTGCGGTTCCATGGCGTGAAGCTCTGCCAACTCCTGGAGGCGCGGAGCGAGGAGGCTTGGTGCGAGGACCCGGTGGCCGGGGTGGAGTGGGCCCGGCTTGCCGTGGAGATCTCCGGCCGGCTCAACGAGGAGCGCTATGGGCCGGGTCTGGTGGCGGACACCCAGGCGACGGCGTGGGCCTGTTTCGGCAACTCCTACCGGGTGGCTTCCGATCTGCGGCGTGCCGAGGAGGCGTTGGACGAGGCCGAGGTGCGCATCCGGCGGAGTGGCGGCGAGGGTATGCGGAGGCGCAGATCTTCAGCTTCCGTGCTTCTCTGCGTAGCTCACAGGGTCGTTTTCGCGAGGCCGCCAAGCTCGTCGACCGCGCTCTCGCCATCTACCGCCAAGCCAAGGACCGTCACCTTGAAGGCAAGGCACTGATCCAGAAGGCGATGGCCCTCGCCTACGACGGGAAGATCGAGCGCGCGGCCCGGTTGGCGCGGAAGGGTCTGTCGTTGATCGATCCTGCGGAAGATCCACGGCTGTTCATCACGGCGCGGCACAATCTGATCGGCTATCTCAATGAGATCGGCAGTCCAGACGAGGCGCTGGAGACGTTGCGCAGCACGCGCCGGCTGTATCAGGACTTCGGCGAGCCGAGCCATCTGGCGCGGCTGAGCTGGCTGGAGGGGCGGATCACCCGTGATCTGGGCCGGTTGGACGAGGCTAGGTTGCGTTGAAGGAGGCGCGGGATTTCTTCGTCCGGCACGAGATCGGATTCGACGCCGCCACGGTGCTGCTCGATCTCGCGACGGTGTATGACCGGCGCGGGGATGGCGTCGAGCTCAAGCGTCTCGCCGCGGAGATGGTGCCGATCTTCGCGTCGCGGGACGTTCACCCGGAAGCGCTGGCAGGGGTGGCGCTCTTTCAGAAGGCCGCGGCGGCGGAGCAGGTGGACCGGGCGCTGCTTGACCGGATTGCGAAGGAGCTGCAGACGAGACGGCGGCGGCCCGCGTGATACGCTTTGAACAGATGACCAAGGATGAGATCGCGGCCGCGAGGCTGAGAACCGCTTTCGACCTCTTCACTGCGGGTGAGCGGATGATGCGCCAGAACCTCCGGCGCCGGCATCCGGACGCATCCGCCACGGAGATCGACGAGATGCTATGGGCTTGGCTCATGCACCGCCCTGGTGCGGAATACGGCGACGGCGTCGGGAGGCCGGTCACGTGGCCACGGAAGGCTTCGCAAGCCAGTTAGAGAACGTTGCCGTCCACGCCAAGGAGACGTTGGCGGATTTGGGGTACCCATGGGCCTTGGTGGGCGGTTTGGCGGTTTCCGCGCGGGCGGAGCCACGGTTCACTCGCGACGTCGATTTCGCCGTGGCTCTGAAGAGTGACCGCGAAGCGGAGGCCCTGATCCTCGCGGTCCAGGCCCGCGGTTACCGGATCGACACCGTTCTCGAACAGGAGACCACCGGCCGCCTCGTGACCGTCCGGCTGGTCGCGCCGGGCAGCGGCGAGCATGGGGTCATCCTGGATCTTCTCTTCGCGTCTTCGGGTATCGAGCCCGAGGTCGTCCAGCGGGCGACGGTGATCGAGGTCTTCCCGGGAATTGAGCTTCCCGTTGCGCGGGTCTCCGACTTGTTGGCGCTCAAGGTCCTTGCCCGCGACGACGAACGCCGCCCTCAGGATACGATCGACATCCGTGCGCTACTCCAGGAGGCGACCGCCTCCGATCTCGAGGCGACGAAGACGGCATTGACTCTCATCGTCGAGCGGGGCTTCCATCGGAAGCGCGACCTCCTGCAGGACTTTGAGGACCTGACAAAGCGGTTTCTTTCGTAGCATCCCTCATCGCAACTTCAGGAGTGTTCATCCTCCCCCGCGACGCGCTCAACCTGGGCTGCGGAACGTTCATCCTCCTCCGCGGAACGCTCAACCTGGGTCGCGGAGCATTCATCCTCCCCGGCGGAACGTTCCGCGGCCGAGGTTGAAGGTTCCCCGGGCGAGGTCGAAGGTTCCGGAGCCGAATTGCAACGCTCCCCAGGCGAGGTCGAGTGTTCCGGAGCCGCATTTCAACGCTCCGCGAGGGCGGATGAAGGCTCCGCGGCTGGAAGGAAAGGCTCCGGCGCTCTTGCGGAACGTTCCCCCACCCAGGGCGGCCACACGGGGTGCCTGGCGGCATCCCGTGGACCGCCCCTACGAAACGGTTCTGGGCAGGTCCCTGACAAAGGAGGTTGAGGGTTCGCCACAAAATCGTGGCAGGTTCTCACCCAAGCCCGAGGATGGCTCCCACCGACTGTTTCAACTGCTCGACAAGCTCCGGATCCATGAATTTGTAGTCGTCCGGAATGTCCAGGACGTGGATGGGCTTGTGGGCGAGTGCCGGCGAATGCTCGGCCAGGAGGCGGGATTTGTGCTTCTCTTCCATGACGAAGATGACGTCCGACCAGCGCAGGTCGTCCGCTGAGACGCGGCGCTTGGCGCTGGCAGCCGTTCCGGCTGAGCGTACGGAGAGGTCTGGATGGCTGCGCCAGACACGCTCCGCCGTGGGGCTTCGCCACTGGTTGCGGCTGCAGACGAACAGCACGTTCATCCTTCGCTCGGACGGACCTCGCTCATCAACGCCAGCAGGTTCTCTTCGGCATCGCGGAAGAACGCCATCCACAGCTCGTGATCGGGCATCCGGGCGATGAGGTGCGGATCGCCTTCGAAGCGGACGCCTCGGCCGGCGAGGGTGCGGTGGGCGGAGGCGATGTCTTCCACCTTGTAATAGAGGATGGAGGCGGGGTGATCGAATTCGGGCTTTTCGGCCTTGGTGAGCATCAGCCGCACGGGGCCGAGTTGGAAGAAGGCGGCGTCCGGGATCTGGAAGAGGAAGGCGAGGCCGAGGGTGTCGCGATAGAAGGCGGTCTGCTTCTCCAGGTCATGGATCGTGACGGCGACCTGTCCCAGTCCCTGCCAGGCGATCGTGCTCGTCGTGCTTATCGTGCTCATGACAGGCTCAGGCCATCACCTGGCGGAAGGCGGCGAGGAAGGCCTTCATCTGGGGCTCGGTGCCGATGGTCACCCGCAGATGGGTGGGGAGCGCCGGGAAGACACGGCCGACTTCCACGTTGCGCTGTTTCAGCGCCGCGATGACCGGACCGACCGGGCGGCGGAGGTCGGACATCAGGAAGTTGGTGGCGGTCGGGAGGACCTGATAGCCCAGCGTGCCCAGCTCGGCGGTGACGTGGGTCCTGATCTCGGCGTTGAGCCGGCGGCTCTGCGCGATGTGCGGCTGGTCGGCCAGGGCCGCCCGCGCTGCCGCGACCGCCATGGCGTTGACGGTGTCCCAGGCCTGGTGGACGCGCAGCAGGGCGATGGTCTCCGGATGCGCCACCGCATAGCCGCAGCGCAGGCCGGCCATGCCGTAGACCTTCGAGAAGGTGCGCGCCACGACGATGTTCTTGTGCTCCAGGGCGAGCGGAATGACGGTCTCGTAGGCGTCGTCGTCGGCGTAGTGGAAGTAGGCCTCGTCGACGAGGGCCGTGACGCCGTCGGGCAGACCGGTGAGGAAGGAGCGCAGGGTGTCCTTCCCGGTGATCGTGCCGGTTGGATTGTTCGGGTTGCAGACGTAGATCAGCCCGGAGCCTCCGGCGGCGGCGAGCATCTTCGGCAGGTCGTGCGCGTAGGCGGCGGTGAGCGGCACGGATTTGATCTCGGCGCCGCCGGTGTGGGAGAAGCGCGCGATCGCCTCGAAGGTCGGCTCGGCGATGACGACGGGCTTGCCCGGGCCGGTGAAGGCCGCGGCGCAGAGCTGGAGGATCTCGGTCGAGCCGTTGCCGAGGAGGACGTGGTCGGCGCTGGTGTGATGGTGGGCGCCGAGGTCGGCCGCCAGCGCGTCGACCGCTTCGTCGGGGTAGCGCCAGGCGAGGCTGAAGGCGTCGCGCATCGCCGCGAAGGCGGCGGGGGAGGGGCCGTAGGGGTTCTCGTTCGAGCTCAGGCGGACGACGTCTGAGACTGCCGCGGCATGCGGTGCGTGCGAGGCGGCGCCCGTCACCTTGGCGGCCGGTTTGGCCAGGGCGAGAGAGGGGCGCAGGGCGGTCGTTGCCGTGGCGGCGACACCGAGGCCGAGGAGCTGGGTGAACCGGCGGCGGGACAGATTCTTCGCGGACAGCTCCATGGGGCACCTCCTGGGAAAGGGGGCTGAATTGAGCGGGGCTCAGGCTGACGGCGACGGCTGCAGCGTGGACGGCCGGGGATCGGTGGCGCGTTCGAGGAAGGCCAGGTAGGCGAGCGCCTCCTCGGTCGTCGTGCCACACATCTCCTCCAGCGGCCGCAGGCGCGTGCAGACCTCCGGGCGTTCCGGCTGGCCGAAGAGGAGGCAGCGGTTGTCGGCGGTGAGCTGCACGCAGCGCACGCCGGCCGGCTTCCCCTGTGGCATTCCGGGAATCGAGGAGGAGATGGAGAGCGCGATGCAGCAGGCCCCACAACCGATACGGCAGTCCATCGCGCGAGCCTAGACCCGCCGGCCGGGAGTGTCAACGTCGCGCAGGGTGGCGCGGGAGCCGGTTGTAATCTGGCCCGTAATCTTCGCCCCCTACTCTAAGCCGATCCGTCGACCATTGTCGCCGCCGTTCGCTGTTATTTCAGACTCTTTCTGAAAGAGAGCCCCATGAGCCCGAGCCGAGCCGAGATCCTTCTGGTCGATGACGAGGCGGCGATCCGCTTCGGAGTAGGGGACTTCCTGACCTCCAAGGGGTTCGCCGTGCGCGAGGCCGCTTCGGCGGCCGAGGCGCTCGCGGCGGTGCGGGCGTCGCGGCCGGACGCGATCGTCATCGACTACAAGCTGCCCGACGGCGACGCCCTCGGCGTCATTCCGCTGGTGCGCGAGATCGATCCCCGCATCTTCATCGTGCTGCTCACTGCCCACGGCTCGATCGAGCTCGCCGTGGAGGCGGTCAAGGCCGGGGCGGAGCAGTTCCTCACCAAGCCGGTGGATCTCGACACTCTTCTCGTGGTCCTCCGGCGCGGTCTCGATTCGCGGCGCAACCGGCAGCGCCAGATGGCGAGCGAGCGACTGGAGTCCCGCCGCGAGCTGCGGCCGTTCCTCGGTGACAGCAATGCCGTGCGCGCCTTCGAGCGGGCGGCGCGCAAGCTGGCGGCGGCGGACAGCCCGGTCCTGCTGCTCGGCGAGACCGGCACCGGCAAACGCGAGCTCGCCCGCTGGCTGCACGACAACGGACCGCGGGCCGGCGGACCGTTCGCCGATCTCAACTGCGCGGGATTGTCGCGCCAGCTCCTGGAGTCCGAGCTGTTCGGCCACGAGCGGGGCGCCTTCCGCGGCGCCGTCGAGAGCAAGACCGGCCTCCTCGAGGTGGCGAATCGCGGCACCGTCTTCCTGGACGAGATCGGCGACGTCGACACCGAGGTCCAGCCCGAGCTGTTGCAGGTGCTGGAAGACCGCCACTTCCGCCGCGTGGGGGGGGACCGCGATCTGCCGGTCGACGTGCGCCTCGTCGTCGCCACCCGCCACGATCTCGGCCAGATGGCGCGCGAGAACCGGTTCTGCACCGAGCTCTACTTCCGCATCAACACCATTCCGCTCCACCTGCCGCCCCTGCGCGATCGGCGCCAGGACATTCCGGTTCTCGCCGCGGCGCTGGTGGAGGAGCTGGCCGAGGACTTCGGCCGCCGCAGTGTGAGCTTGACGCCGTATGCCGTGCGCGTCCTCCAGTCCTACGACTGGCCAGGCAATCTGCGCGAGCTGCGCAACATCCTGGAGCGGGCGGTGCTGTTGAGCGAGACCGGCCACATCGACGCGGACGACCTGTGTTCCATTCCCGGGGTCATGCCCCGCGGCTCGGTGGTCCGGCCGCTCACTCCGTTCCTGCTGCGCGGCTGATCAGTCGCCCCTCCACCTGCGGCGCGAAGTCTCCAGCGAGCTCGCGCCGCCACCAAGATCCACCGGAGCGCCGCTCCGCGCGGGTGGTGAACCAATATTGCCAGAGCACCGTGCGCACGGCCCTGGGCGGCGCGCCCGCGAACGGATCGCGGCGGAAGAGGGCCAGCACGTCCGGGCTCTGCTCGGCGAGGCGCACCTCGGCGTTGACCACCCAGGGGTTCTGCTGCCAGGTCGCCAGAGACGCGAACCACAGGTTCCACTCGAAGCGCGGCTGGTAGGGAGCGTAGATCCCCGGCGCCTCGGCCGGATCCTGCGGCTTGTAGCGGAACGGGTAGGGGAGCCACGTCCGGCCGTCGCGCGTCCCCTGGAATTCGATCTCATAGCGCGCCCGCGTCATCACCGCGAACAGGCCGTACTGGTTGGCGATGCGGAACGGCGCCAGGGCGGCGGCCGGCGCGGTGAGGAAGCGCGGGCCACGGGAGAGGAGGAACGGCGTCAAGGTCGCCCAGAACACCCAGACCAGGACGCACGCCGCGCCGAAGGTCTGGATCGTTCGCCAGAGCGGCACCGGACGGATCGCCATTGCTCCGGGCGTCGCGGCGGGCAGCCGGATCTTGCCGCGAGTCAGTCCCTGCACCGCCCGGTCGTCGAGCAGGAGGACGCCGAGGAGGAGGACGAGGTAGTTGAGGAAGGCGTAGTTGGCGGAGATGATGATGCCGATCTGGAGCACGGTGACGATCGCGCAGCAGGCGAGGCGGAAGCGGCGCGGCAGCCAGGCCAGCCAGACCAGGCCGAGCTCGAGGACCAGGGTGAAGACCGCGGTCGCGGCGTGAAAGCCGTGCGGAAGCTGGTGCACATACCAGCCGATCCAGGTGGGCAGCGGACCGTTCTCATAATAGTGGTCCATCGCCGTCATGTTCCGCCACTGCTCGTCGCCGGAGAGGAGCTTCACCACGCCCGATTCGAAGTAGATCCGGAACCACTCCCAGCGCAGCAGGAAGAGGCTGGCGCGCGACGGCGGCCGGTCCGCTCCCAGGCCGGGCCAGAGGCCGCGCGGCGCGAAGAAGAGGGAGAGGAAGCCCGCTTCGAGCAGCATGCCGTCCGACTGGTAGGACGCGAAGTCCTGCGCCGCGCCGATGAAGGAGAGGAAGAGGACGAGACAGATCAGGATCGTCCCCCGCGGCCAGACGTTCAAGGTCAGCAGCACCGACGCGGCGAGCCCGCCCCAGACGAGCGCGGTCAGCGCGCCGCTGCCGGAGCCGAGCCAGAGCAGGGTCGGAGCGTAGAAGAGCCGCATCGGCCCGGGGACCATGGAAGCCACCTCGGCCAGGTAGCGTCCGGCGGGGAGGACGCCCCGGGGGCCGATCAGCCCTTGGATCTGGAAGGCGAGCGAATAGAAGGCGGAGAAGAAGATCAGGCCGAGGCCGCGCAGAAACAGCCAGCGCGGCCACAGCACGCCGCCGCCGGCGGCTGGATCAGGAAAGAACAGCCAGCGAAAAGCCGCCCGGGGACGGCGGATTTCAGCTTCGGGCTCAGGCGTCATGTGCGACCCCCGGCTCCAGCATACGGTTTCCGGCACCGTCTTTGTAAAGCCTTGGCCCCTCCCGGGCCTCCCCAGAGCACGGCGGGCGCGGGCCGGTGTAAGCTGTTGGCATGGGTGCCATGACGTACGAGGTCTCCGTCGTGATTCCCACCTTCAACCGGCTGGAGGTGCTTGCGGAAGTCCTGCACGCGCTTGAATTCCAGCAGGGTGCGCCTGCGTTCGAGGTGGTGGTGGTGGACGACGGATCCAGCGACGGGACGAGCGGCTGGTTGCGCAGCCGGACGTTCAACCTGCCGCTGCGCGTGCTCAGTCAGGAGAACCGCGGGCCGGCGGCGGCGCGCAACACCGGAGTGGCGGTCGCCCAGGGTCAGTGGGTGGCCTTTTTGGGAGACGACACCGTCCCCTCTCCTGGATGGCTGGCGGCCCACCGCGAAGCCCACCGGCGGCATGGCGACGACATCCACGTGGCCGTCCTCGGCTATACGGGATGGCATCCGCGCATGCGGCTCAACCCCTTCCTGCGCTACATCAACGAGCACGGGCTCCAGTTCGGCTATGCCCTGATCGACGATCCGGAGGACGTGCCGTTCAACTTCTTCTACACCTCCAACATCTCCCTCTCCCGTGACATACTCCTCGCAGAGCCATTCGATCTGCGCTTTCCCTATGCCGCCTGGGAAGATATTGAAGTCGCCTACCGGATGAAGAAGCGCGGGCTGCGCATGGTCTATGAGAAATCGGCGACCGTGGCGCACGACCATCCGACCGATCTCGGGCGTTTCGCGGCCCGCCAGGAGCGCGCAGGGTTCTGCGCGGTGGTCTTCTACCGGCTGCATCCGGAGCTCGGATCGTTCCTCGGTCTCGGCCCTGGAGGTCCGCCGCCGGTGCCGCCGGAAGGGCCGCAGAAGTGGCGGACCCGGCTGGTCCGGGCCTTGCAAAACCTTCCCGTGGGCGTGCCGAAATTATGGGAGGAAGTGCTCCGTTATCACTATGTACAAGGTCTTCACCGGGCCTGGAACGGAGTCGGCCCGGTGGCGCTAAAGGAGGACATCAATGACCATTCGACGAGCAGCCAAACGGCTTCGTGAGGTGGGTACTGTCCCCGTCCTGTTTGCCGCGCTGCTCCTGGCGGCGAGCAGCGTCTGGGCAGCAGGTCACTCCGGGGGCCATTCCGGAGGTGGACGGTCCGGAGGCGGCCATTCCAGCGGACACTCAGGCGGCCATTCCGGCGGCGGCGGCCATACCGCCGTCCATTCGCCGGGCTCTGGCTCTTCCCACGGCTCCGGCGGGGGCACCTGGCACGGCTCGAACGGCTCGAGCGGCCGGACCGCGATCGGGTCCGGCACCCATCATGGGCCCAATCGCCAGCCGGGCTCCCACCACGGCAACGGCGGCTTCCACGGCGGCCATGGCGGCCGCGGTTTCTACCCGTACGGCGGCTATGGCTACGGCTACTGGCCGGGCCTGTACTTCGGGCTGGGTTGGGGTTGGGGCTGGGACGGTTGGGGCGGCTGGGATTACCCCTGGGGTGCCCCCTATCGCTACGGCTACGGCTACGGTTCTGGCTACGGTTACGGTCCTGGCTACGGCTACGGCGACTATGACCACTCCTCGCGGGACGACATGGGCGCCCTGGATCTGGACATCAGCCCGGGTGACACCGAGGTCTACATCAACGGCGAGAAGCTCGGTACGGTCGACGACTTCGACGGCTGGCCGCAGTACCTCTGGCTGCCGAAGGGGACGTACGACGTCGTCTTCTACCGGAACGGCTACAAGACTCTCTCCCGCCAGGTCTCCGTCTATCCGGGCCTGGTGATCGACATGGACGACCGCCTGGAGCAGGGCCAGTCGATCCTGCCTCAGGACCTGCAGACCAAGACCCACGAGCGGCGCGACGACCGCATGCGCTACGAGAAGGAGCGCAGCGACCGGATCGACCGTGGTCAGTGGGATCCGCGCAAGCGGGACGACGACAACTGGCGTGACCGCGCAAACCGCGGCCGGCGCGACCGCGACGCCGACCGTGGGGACGACTCCAACGGCCGCGCGGTCAGCGGCTCCGACTCCGGCTGGCTCCGTCTCGACGTCGACCCGGACGACTCCTCGGTCTACCTCGACGGCCACTTCGTGGGAACCGGCGGTGAGCTGGGCTCCCTGGAGCGCGGCCTCAAGGTCGGCCCCGGCAAGCACCACCTCGCGGTGGTCCGCCCGGGCCGCAAATCCGTGGAGCGCGACTTCGACGTCACCGCCGGCCAGGACGTCAAGCTCTCCGTCGACCTCGCCAACGGGGGCTAGACGAAGGCAACCTCAACCTGACGACACCGAGAAGCGCCTCCTGTCCGGAGGCGCTTTTTTTTTATGCTGTCTTCTGCCCGCACTCGGGGCAGAACTTCGGACTCCCCTCGATCGCCACGCCGCACTCCTTGCAGAACTTCTTCTGCGTCACGGCGGGGGTACCGCACTCGGGGCAGAACTTGCCGCCGTTGAGCTTGGCGCCGCAGCTCTTGCAGGCCACGCCGGTGACCGTGCCGACGTCGTGCCCCTTGGTCCAGTCGACCTCGCGGGCCTTCTGGAAGATCTGCTCCTTGGCGGCTTCGGCCTGGGCGGAGGCCATCTCCTCGGAGAGGTCGGGAGCGCACCATTCGCAGAGCCCAGCCTTCTTGTTGAAGCAGACCGGCTCGCAGACCCAGCGCCCGCAGCGCGTGCACTGCTTGAAGAGCGGGCGGATCTCGTCGCCGGCCTCCCGTAGCGCGGAGTCGTGGGCGGGACCGCCGACGGCGCGCTGGATCTGGTAGGCGGTGTCGGCCGCTCGGCCGAAGAGACCGCCGAAGAGACTGCCGGCCACCTCGGCCGCGGAGGAGACGATCCCCATCTTCGAGGCCTGGAAGGTGGACATGTAGCCGTTGCCGCACTTCTCGCAAAAGAACTTGAATTGATAGCCCTTGTCGGTCGACAGGTCCTGGTAATTGCCGGTGAACTCGATGGTCGGCATGGCCGTGCATTCCTTCCTGGTGAACAGTTCGATGAAGAATCGTAGCACGCCTCCCACGGGCTGTTCTTCTGTGCCACAGTACCTGCCGATGCAATCGACGACTCGGGGCCGGCGCTCGGTCCTCCTGGCCATCCTGGCGGTGGCGCTCCTCGTCCGCCTCGTCCATTGGTGGGCGGTGCGCGGCCAGCCGTTCTTCGGCCAACTCGCCATGGACAGCCAGGAGTACGATCGCTGGGCGCAGGCGATCGCGGGCGGCGACTGGCTCGGCTCGCAGGTGTTCTTCCAGGCGCCGCTCTATCCCTATCTGCTGGCGCTGGTCTACACGCTGCTCGGCCGGAGCCTCGACGCCGTCTACCTGCTCCAGATCGCCACTGCGGTGGCGGGAGTCTGGGCGCTGTGGCGGGCCGGCCGCGCGCTGGGGAACGAGCCGGCCGGGCTGGTGGCGGCGGCGCTCGCGGCGGTCTATGGCCCCTTCCTCTTCTATGACGTCCAGCTTCTCAAGGAGTCGCCGGCCGTCACCGTCACCTGTTTCCTCCTCTGGGCGCTCGCCGCCCGGCGATGGCTGGCGGCCGGCCTCCTCCTCGGCGTGCTGGCCCTGCTGCGGGAGAACGCGCTTCTCCTGGTGCCGTTCCTGCTGCCGCTCGCCTGGCAAAGAGACTCCTCGATCGAAGCGGGAGCCCGCGGCTTCGCCAAGCGCGGCGGTCTCCTGGTGATCGGCCTCCTCCTGCCGCTCGCGCCGGTCGCCTTGCGCAACGGCCTGGTGGGCGGCGACTACCTCCCGACGACCTCGCAGGGAGGAGTGAACTTCTGGATCGGCAACAACCCGCAGGCGGACGGCGCCTACCGGCCGATCGTTCCCGGCAAGCAGATCCCCGCGCTGGAGAGGCAGGAGCCGGCGCGTCTCGCCGAGCAGGAGCTGGGCCGCCGGCTCACCGCGGCCGAGGTCTCCTCCTTCTGGCTGCGCCGCGGCCTGGCCTGGGCCGCGGCCCACCCCGGAGATTTCGTCCGCCTCCAGATCCGCAAGCTCGGCATGTTCTGGAGCTGGTACGAATGGCCGGACGCGGTCGACTACTACTGGACGAAGACTCTCTCACCCGTCCTCCGTCTGCCGCTGGTTGAATTCGGAACCCTGTCGCTGCTCGCGCCGGTGGGCCTCTGGCTCCTCTGGCGGCGGAAGCGTTTCCTCGAATTCGCACCCGTCTGGCTCTTCGCCCTCGGCTGGATGCTCTCGGCCATCATCTTCTTCCTCTTCTCGCGCTACCGGCTGCCGGTCGTGCCGGCTCTACTGCTCCTCGCCGGGGTAGTGATGGCCGAGCTGAACGACGCCTGGAAAGAGCGAAGAAGGGGATGGCAGGCCGCTGCGGCGCTCTCGATGGCCGCCTTCGTCGCTCCTGACCTCGTCCGCTTCGCGCCGCGGATGGATCTCGTCGACTACAACCTCGGCCGGCTCGCCGACGAACGGGGAGACGACGAGGCGGCCGACGAGCACTACCGCGCGGCGTTCGCGCGCAATCCAAAAGACTTCCTCGCCTGCCTGAACCTCGGCAACCACGCCGCCCGCCGGCGCGACTGGCCGGAGGCCCTCCGCTTCTACCAGCAGGCCGCCACCCTGGAGCCTGGCTCAGACGACGCCGAAAGCAATCTCGGGGGCGTCCATTTGGCGCTCGGCGACTTCGCCGCGGCGGAGCAGCACCTCGACCGGGCGCTCACTCTCAATCCCAGGAATCTCTCGGCGCTCCAGAACGGCGCGCTGTTGCGGCTGCGCGAAGGAGACACCGGCGGCGCCCGCGAGCTGGTGCGAAGGATTTTGGAGATCGATCCTCGGAATCCGGCGGCGTTGCGGTTGCGCGAACGGCTGCCTCCGGCTTGACAGACGGTACGTGAAAACGTACGCTTCTGGTTGCGGGGTGAACCCATGACGACGCTGACAGCAAGCGAAGCGAGAGCCAATCTTTATCGACTGATCGACCAGGCCGCGCAGTCCCATGAGCCGGTCCTCATCTCCGGAAAACGATCGAGCGCAGTCCTTGTGTCCGAAGAGGACTGGAAGGCGATCCAGGAGACGTTGTTCCTGTTGGCCATTCCCGGTATGCGGGAGTCGATCAAGGAAGGAATGTCCGAGCCCCTGAGCGAAGCCGCCAAGGAGCTGGATTGGTGACATGGGCTCTCGTCTACGCCAAACAAGCACAGAAGGATGCGAAGAAGCTCTCGGGCGCGGGGCTTCGATCGAGAGCGGAGGAGCTGCTCGAGATCCTCGCCAGGAATCCGTACCAAAATCCGCCTCCCTTTGAGAAGCTCGTGGGTGACCTCCAGGGCGCCTATTCACGCCGGATTAACATCCAGCATCGCCTGGTCTATGAGATCTTCCGCGAAGAGCGCACGGTTCGAGTCTTGCGAATGTGGACGCATTACGAGTAGCGACGGAGTCCGCGCACGGCCATGGTGCCTCGCGGGATCGCCCCTACGGGAAGCCCCGTCCATGATCTGGACCATTTCCGCCGAGGCGTAGACGGTCGCCGCCGTCGCATGGACGGTTCCCGCCGGCGCGGGAACCGCCCACGTCGCGACGGAAGTCGCCCCGGTCGCGGCGGGAACCGTCCGCGCCGCCACGGCGACCGCCCACGCCTCGGCGGGGAGCGTCCCCGCCGAGGCGGCGACCGTTCCCCTCGCGGCAGCGGCTGTTCACGTCGCGGCGGGAGCTGTCCACGCCGTGACGGCAACCGTCCATGCCGCGGCGGGAACCGTCCACGTCTCCGCTCACAACGCCGATTTGGGGTCTGTAGCGTCTCAGATCCCCGATTTCACCCTGTCGGTTGCCTCGTGTGAGACAGTTGTGAGACGCAAGCAGCGTCTCGCTGAGAGGTCGGATGCCTGCCGCAGTCTTGCGGCGTATCTACTCGCACATACCTTCGTTGGAGGAGAAGACATGGCGATCGCGAAAGTTTTTTGGAGCGGCAACAGCCAAGCGATTCGGCTTCCCAAGGAGCTTCGGTTTCCGTCAGACACTCAGGAAGTGGAGATCCACCGGGAGGGGAAGCGGCTCGTCGTCGAGGCGGTGCAGGTCGAGGAGTGGCCGAACTCCTTCTGGCGGGCCTTCGAAGGCATGCCGGAAGGCTTCGAGCGGCCGGCTCAAGCGCGGCAGAAGCGCGAGGAGACATCTCCGTCAGTCGTCGGCCGATGCCCTGGCCGCGGCGCGCATCCGCGCGCAACTCTTCCAAGTGGGGCAGCCGATCGGCGACTTCGACAGCCTCATCGCCGCCCAGGCAATTTCCCGGGACCTGATCGTGGTCACGAACAACGTTGACGAGTTTGAACGGGTTTCCGACCTCTCCATCCAGAACTGGGCGGAATAGCCGGAAGTCCAGCCTGTAGGGTGCGCTCCGCGCACGGCCACGGTGCCTCGCGGGACGGTCGTGAGAGATCCGGTCGCGCCACCGCCCAGAGCCGAAAAGCACCTCACCCCCGGCCCCTCTCCCATCTCCCACCCACGCCCCCGCCGGGAGAGGGGAGAAATTCAGGATGAAGCGGAAGGAAGGATCGAAGCTGTTATTTCCAGATGTTCTCCCCTCTCCCGGGGATGGGCGGGCGGGAGAGGGGCCGGGGGTGAGGTGCTTTTCGCGCCGCCGGCCTCTACCTACGGCTTCACCTCCCGCCGTTTCTGCCACGGCAGGAACTCGAAGATCACATTCGATTGATCCTGGAATCGCACGGTGAACAGATCCGGCCGCGCCGTCGCCCAGGCGTATTCCTCGGGGAAGTCGATCTGCGGGAAGCGGCTGACGAGCAGCCAGCGCACGTCCTGCTTGTAGAGGTTCTCCACCCAGGCTTGTGGATCGAGGTCGACCCGGGGGACGCAGCGCGGGTAGTCGGCGGCGTTGCGGGAGTCTTGGCGGTTGACGTTGACGTAGAGCGCCCGCCGTTCGAGGTGGGTGCCCATGGCCGGATAGACGAAGAAGTCCATCGGCGTGCCGTGCACGGCCACGGTGCCGTCGCCGCCGTAGAGGTCGAGGAAGTGCCAGGCCTTGGCGTAGTTCGGCGCCGCGGTCTTGTGGGCGGTGTACTCCATGGCATAGGCCCGGGCGCGGTCGCCGTTGTGGTAGATCGCCATGTAGGGCACGCAGAGGATCGCCGCGGCGAGAGCCGCGGACGCGACCACCAGGCCCCGGCGCGTCATGAAGGAGCGGAAGCCGGGTGAGAGGGCGAGGGCCACGGCGATGATGTCGACCGCGCCGATGACGAGGCGCACGGAGTGCGGCATCTCGGCGTGGAGCTGGAGCAGGTCCTGGATCAGGAGTGCCACGGCGATGCCGCGGATCCAGGCGTCGGTCATGCCCCCCCCACGGAATCGTTCGGCCATCGCGACGACACCGGCGAAACACAGGCCGAGGGCACCGATCAGATAGCGGACGTTGGCGAAGACGTGCGCCTCGCTGGCGAAGGGGACGGTCACCCAGATGATGATCTGGAGGACGATCTGGCTCCAGACGAGGAGCGCGCCACGCCGCCGGCCGCGGGGAAACGCCAGCGGCAGCAGGAACACCGGCAGCAGGAGAAGAGCCTGCGGTCCGAGCCCCAGCTCCTGCGAGCCCGGGTAGGTGACGCCGAGGAAGGCGTCGACGAGCTGGCCGTTCTTGATCATCTCCGGGAAGAGATAGGCCACGGTGTTGATCCGCGGGATGGTCGGCATCGTCTTGATCTGCTCGGAGCCGGGTACCGAGTCGTCGCAGCGCGCGCCCATCGCGCTCGCGCCGGCGATCACGTTCTGGACGTAGAACGGCGCGCCGAGGAGCGCACACATGACGAGCGAGGCGGCGATCTGCGGAATCCGCTTCCGCCACTCCCCGCGAGCCATCAGCAGCGCGGCGGGCGCGAGGGTGAGGGTGTAGGCAAGGCCGAGGACCTTCGCGCCGGCCGACGCGCCGAGGCCGGCGCCGGCCAGGATCGCGGTGCCCCAGCGCGGCTCCTCGATCCAGAGGAGCATGAAGAACGCCGCGGCTGCGATCGCCGAGCCGACGTAGATGTCGACGTACTGCGTGGCGGCGAAGCGGATGACGACCGGCGCGAGGAAGCTCAGGAACGCCGCGAGCGGCCAGTGCCGCCGCGCGCCGAGCTGGCGGGCGACGCCGCCGACCGCGAGGGCGAGCAGCACGGCCTGCGGGAAGAAGGTGAGATTGATGTACAGCTCGCTGTGCGACGGCGCCATCCACCACCACATCCACACCGAGGCGCCGGACGGCTGGTAGCCGTAGAAGTTCATCGGCCGCGCGCCGAAGACCGGCGCGATCCGCCCGTTCTGGAGCCAGGTGGCGGTGATGAACAGGTGATACATGATGCTGTCCCACGACAGCGGCGGACGGATCAGCCCGCGCAGCCCTTCGCTCGCGGCGGCGTGGACCGCGATCAGCGTCAGCACCGGATGCTCGCGCACCCGGTCGCGTACCCGGCCGCCGAGGACCCGCAACGGCAGCCACGGATCGCCGCCGCCGGCCTTCGCCTGGCGCAGCAGGAGGAGAGCGATCACGACGAGGAGGATCAGTCCGAGGGCAAACTTGAGCTGGCCGAGATAGCCGATCGCGAGACCGATCACGCCGGCCTCGGCCGTGGCGGCGAGGAGCGTCGCCACCGCGAGGGCGAGCGGATCGGACTCGGCCCGCTCGCGGAGCAGGAGGCGCGCGAGCAGGTAGCCGCCGAGGAAAAGGAACAGGAGGGTGATCAGAGTGAGCACCGCTCCGAGGATGTCGAGGACGAGCATGGCGGGTAATCCTATGCCAAAGTCAGCCGCCGCCCAGCCGCCCCTCTCCCCCGACCCCTCTCCCGCGCGTGCCTTCCACCCCCCGCCCCGAGCGGGAGAGGGGCGCCGCCGCCCAGCCCCAAAAACAGCGGGGGAAGGGGTGCGCTGTGCTCACAATTTTGTTTCTTGCAAGAGTTCCCCCTCTCCCGTTCGGGATGGGCGTGCGGGGGGACGCACGGGAGAGGGGGCCAGGGGGAGAGGGCCTCCGGAGGGCTCCGCCGCCCCTTTGTTATCGAAAACCCGCCAGCGTCTCCAGAATCACCGCCTCCGTCGCCTCCGCCACCGCCGGCCAGTCGAAGCGGTCACCCTGGCGTTTGGCGTTCGCGCCGAGCCGCCGCACTTCATCCTCGTCGGCGAGGAGAGCCGCGAGCGCCGCGGCGAGAGCATCCGGCTCGGGCGCAGTGCAGACGCCGTGAACGCCGGGCTCGACGAGCTCGCCGAGGGCGCTCTCGCTCGACTCGCAATAGACCACGGGGAGACCGGCGGCCATGGCTTCCAGCGGAAAGAGGCCGAAGCCCTCGCGCGACGACGGCTGCACGGCGATCCGCGAGGCGCCCATCCGGCGCCAGACATCACGGTTGGTCGGCAGGGCTCCGTGGAAGACGACCGCGTCGCCCAATCCAAGAGACGCGGCCAGCGCGGTCAGCCGGCCGCGATCCGGACCGTCGCCGAAGACGGCCAGGAGGGGTTCTCCAGAGGGTTTCGCAAGCCGGGCCACCGCCTCCAGCAGGAGATCGATCCGCTTCTCGCGCAGCAGGCGGCCGGCGTAGACGAGCGGCGGACCGGAGTCCGGCACCGCCTCCGCGGCGCAGGCGCGGATGGCGGAGACCGGAATGCCGCTCGGCACCACCCGCACCGTCTCGCCCCGCCGCGCCTCCACCCGCTCCGCCGTCAGCCGGCTGGTCGCGATCGCCCGCGTGCCGAGCGGCACGGTGAGCCGTTCCATCAGCGCGTAGGCCGGCCACTTCCAGCCCAGATAGCGCTGCCAGTAGCGCCCCCAGTGCTCATACCAGGTCACCAGGAGCGGCTTGCGCAACCGGCGGCAGCGCCAGGCGAGCACGGGCAGATGGGCGTAGGGGATGTTCGCGCTCTCCACCACGTCGAAGCCGGAGAGGTCGATCCGCATCGCCGCCCGCGCCAGCCGCCACGCCTCCGCCGTGCTCCGCTTGCCCGCCTCGTTGTACAAGCGGCCCGGAGGCCCCACCGGCAGCACCTCGCATCCGGGAAACGGCCGCGAAGGGGCGTCTCCAAACCCCGCCAACACCACTCGATGGCCGCGAGCTACCAACGCCCGGGCCAGCTCATGATTGCGGTGCTCCACTCCGCCCACCGATTGTGGGTAGAGGCAGTCATAGAAAAGCAGAATCGAGAGGCTCATCCCGCGCGCTCTTCCGCTTTCGTGTCCATCCCCAGCCGCCGCAATCCCACCCAGCACACAAACCCCAACAGAGCCTGGCACACCAGCCCGAATACGTAATGCACCAGGCTCTGCGCCAGCACGTCGGCGCCCCGTGCCGCGGCATCCACGCCGGCGGCCCAGGGGCTGAAGAAGAGCACCTGGAGCGCCTGGCTGGTGCCGAGGCCGCTCGGGGTGATTGGCAGCGCCGCCACCAGGAGCACCACCGTCATCAGCGCCAGGCTGCGCCAGAACGGAATCGGAATCCCCCAGACCAGATAGGCTCCCCACTGCAACGCCGCCATCACCGCCAGATGCGGCAGCCGGGCCGCCGCGGCTTTGAGATGACCGGCGACACCCGCCTCGAAGAGCGGCGCGAGCGGCGGCCGTCCGGCCAGCCAGCGTGGACGCAGGGCGATCACCACCAGATAGAGGACGATGCCGGCCAGGGCGCCGAAGATCAGGACGAGCAGCAGCTCCCGCCGGTCGTGCGGCAGGTCGACCAGCAACCCGAGCGCCGCGATCACCACCAGCACCATGCCGTTCGAGATCATCAGGAAGAGCATCGCGCCCGCCGCCCGCGCGGCGCGCACGCCGCTCCGTGCCAGGTAGACCCCGACGCCACCCTGGCCGGCGACGTAGGACAGGAGGCCGAGCAGATAGGTCGCGCCGCGCAGCAGGAACAGCTCGCGGAAGCTGCGGCGGACGCCGACGATCGTCAGCGCCTCGCGGGTGGCGAAGACGTCGAGCGGCAGGATGGCGAGCGTTTCGGCGATGACGTAGAGGGCGAGCGGGAGATAGGCGCCGTGGCGGAGCGCGCCGCGCAGGGCGGCGACCGGCACGCGCGAGGTCAGCCAGCCGAGGATGGCGACCGCCGCCAGCCAGGGAAGCCACTTGCGGAGCCAGGGAGCCAGGCTCCGGAGGCGGTCGCCCACCTACCGCCTCTCGATCAGCATCAGGCTCACCAGGAAGGAGGCGAACACCGTCTGTGCCCCCATCACCATGGCGGTCATGCCGATCACGATCCCGCGCACCGCCATCATCTCGCCCGCTCCGGCGCGCAGCCAATCGGCCACGATCTTCACCTCCAGCCCGAGGCCGGCCAGGAAGAGGATGCCACCGATCAGCAGGCCGCGTTCGAGCGAGAACCAGCGGCTGAGCCGCCCCAGCCACTGCATCGGCCGTGCGAAGCCCGCGCCCATGGAGAACGTCTTGGCGCAGACGTCGAACAGCACCAGGTTGTAGCCGAGTGTGAGAGCGAGCGAGCCGAAGATCAGCGGATGCCAGTCCCACACCCGGCCGAACATCTCGCGCGGTCCGCCGGCCAGGGCGAGCATCAGAATCCCGCCGATCAGCACCAGCAGCAGGCCGGGGAGCTGGAAGAGATAGGACGGCGAGAACATCAGCATGAAGCGGACATGCCGCCAGGCGTCGCGGAAGCCGTCCAGCTTCGAGTCGCCGGTGCGCGGATGGTAGGTGATTGGGATCTCGTGGATCTTGAGCTGGGCGCGCAGCGAGTTGACCACCATCTCGGAGGCGAGCTCCATGCCGGTGGTCTGCAAGCGCATCCGCTCATAGGCGTCGCGGGTGAAGGCGCGCATGCCGCAGTGCGAGTCCGAGACGCTGGTGCGGAAGAGCAGGCGCAGCATGCCGGAGAGGATTGGATTGCCGATGTAGCGGTGCGACCAGGGCATGGCGCCGGGGAGGATCTTCCCCTTGAGCCGCGAGCCGATGACCATGTCGAAGCCGTCGTTCTTGAGCGGCGCGATGAAGTCGGGGATGGCCAGGAAGTCGTAGCTGTCGTCCGAGTCGCCCATCACCAGGTAGCGGCCACGCGCCTCGGCGAAGCCGCGCAGATAGGCCGAGCCGTAGCCACGCCGCCTTTCGTGCACCACCCGCGCGCCCGCCTTCGCGGCGACCTCCGGCGAGCCGTCGGTCGAGCCGTTGTCGACGACGACCACCTCGCCGGACACACCCATCGCGTGGAGCGCCCGCAGCGCTTTCTCGACACAGGTGCCCACCGACTCCGCCTCATTGAGGCAGGGCATGACAACGGACACTTCGATCTCACCGCCGGAGCTGGAGGCGGTGGGCGGAGACGGCTGTTGAATGCTCTCAGGGGGCATGGTCAAAGGAGATCCTCGGGGAAATCGCGCGCGGACTATATCACCGGATCATCAGCGACGTCGGGCCGCGTGCTCAGACACTGCGTCCTGATACAGCGACTCGTAGGTGTCGGTCACCCGCGTCCAGGTGTAGCGCTCCTCGACCAGGCGGCGGCCGTTCTGTCCGAAGACGGCCAGCGAGGCGCGGTCCTCGTGCATCCGGCGGATGGCGGCGGCGAGGGCGGCCGGATCGCCCGGCGCGGCGAGGAGGCCGGAGTCGTACTTCTCGATGTCGCCCGACATGCCGACGATCGGCGTGCTGAGCACCGGCCGGGCGCACGACATCGCTTCGAGCAGCACCAGCCCGAACCCTTCGCGGCGGCCGTCGGTCGACGGCAGCACGAAGGCGTGGCAGGAGCCGTAGAAGGCCGTCAGGTCCGGCCCCGGAATGAAACCGAGGAACTCCGCCTGGTCGCCGACCCCCAGGTCCGCCGCCATCTTGCGGTAGTACCCCTGCTTCTCGCCGGCGCCGCCGATCTTGAGGCGCAGCCGGATGCCGTCGCGGCGGAGCAGGGCGGCGGCGCGGAAGAGCACCTCCAGCCCCTTGTAGCGGTGGTGCGCGTCGAGCAGGCTGAGGAAACCGAGCACCAGCTCCGGCGCATCGGCCGGCGGTCCGCCGTCCGCCGGCGGGTGGAAGACGTTCTCGTCGACGCCCCAGGGGATGCAGGTGATCTTCGGATCCTTGGCGGACAGATGCGGCGACTTCGTCGCGTAGCTCGGATTGATCGTGATCACCTTGTCGGCGCGGGCGAGCAGCCGCGGCAGGATGAGCTGGTTGTAGACGCCGCCGAGAATCCCCTTGAGCCCGTCGCCGATCAGGTCGTTGTGGTAGGTGAGCACGAACGGCACGTCCAGCGCCTCGGCCGCCGAGGCGGCGGCGTCGGCGAAGAGGGCGGTCGGCATGTGGCCATGGATCAGGTCCGGCTTTTCGCGCCGCAGCGCCGCGGGGAGGCCCGGGCAGAGATTCGTGTTGCCGATCTTGAACCGGCGGTAGGGGAGGCGGACGACGCCGATCCCCTCGACCAGCTCCGGCGATCCCGGCGGCTCGTCGGCGCACACCACCCGCGTCTGGTGGCCGCGCGCCATCAGCCGGCGGTTGAGGTCGAGCACGGTGTTCTCGACCCCGCCGATGTACGGGTAGAAGCGGACCACCACTTCGAGGATCTTCAGCGGGCGCTTGGTCGGGCTGATCGGATCGTTCGGTTCGGTCATCAGACAGTCCCCATCGCCCGGCCGCCGAGATAGACGATCCAGAGCACCGCGAGCCCCCACAGCACCATGTTGATCAGGAAGGGCGGATCTTTGAGAATGGCCTCGGTCGGATTGCGCGCTCCCGGGCTCTGGTACATCAGGTAGAGGTAGCGGAAGATGCCGTAGAGAACCATCGGGATGGTGTAGATGAGGTTCTGAGTGTGGTACTTCTCAACCGTCTCCGGCGCGACGCAGTACAGTGCGTAGGCCACCACCGACGAGGCGGTCACCACGTTGATCATCTGGTCGAGGAAGGCCGGGCTGTAGTGGTCGAGCACCTTGCGCTGCTCCGACGCCGCGCCGGCCAGCAGGGTGATCTCGTGCCGGCGCTTGGAGAAGGCGAGGAACAGGGCGAGGAAGATGGTGCACAGGAAGAGCCAGCTCGACACCGGCACGTGCACCGGCGGCGCCACGGCTCCGGCGAGCACACGCAGCACGAAGCCCAGGCTGATCGACATCACGTCGAGGATGACCATGTGCTTCACCCAGACGGTGTAGAGCAGGTTCTGCACGAGATAGACGGCCAGGATCACCAGGAAGGCCGTACCGAGCCGGAAGGCGATGGCGAAGGCGGCGAGGCCGAGCACCGCGGTGGCGGTGACCGCGGCCGGCACGCTCAAGGTGCCCGCCGCGATTGGGCGCAGGCGCTTCAGCGGGTGCTTCCGGTCTTCCTCGCGGTCGCGCAGGTCGTTGAACAGGTAGACGGCGCTCGACGCGAAGCAGAAGGCGACGACGGCCAGCAGCACGTGGGCGACGGCCACCCGGTCGGAAAGCTGGCGGCCGAACACCAGCGCCGCGAGGACGAACAGGTTCTTGGCCCACTGGCTGGGGCGCATGGAGCGGACGAGGGGTCGGATCACGCGCGGTATTCTACGGGCAACTGCGGGGAACGGAAGAGGAACCAGGCATGACCAGCCCAGACGAGCAGGAACAGCCCACTCCGGAGCCGGTTCCGGAAGTCATGCCGGAAGATCGTCCGGGAGACCGTCCGGAGCCGATTTCGGAGCCGGTCTTGGCCGGCCTCCTGGCCGGTATTTCGGAAAATGCTCCGGCCGACCCGCCGGACATCCCGCGCCGCCTTTTCCTTCTCTATTATGCGGCGCCGGTCCTCATCCTCCTCGCCTGGGTGTCCCTCCCGCTCGCCCGAGGCACCGAGACGCTCTACCTGCGGGACGTGCTCAACACCCACTTCCCGATGAAGCAGGCGCAGGCCGAGGCGATGCGGGCGGGCTACTTTCCGCTCCTCGATCCGTACCGCGCCGGCGGGCAGCCGCTGGCCGGCAACCTCAACGCCGTGCCGCTCTATCCCACCAACCTGCTCTACCTCGTGGGCTCCGGCCTCTGGGCGCTCAACGCCCATTTCTGGATCCACCTGCTCCTCGCGCCGCTGGCCTTCTACTGGATGGCGCGGAGCTGGGGGCTCACCCGTGCGCCGGCCTGGGCGGCGGCCGTCTGCTACACGGTCAGCGGCTTCTTCCTCTCCCACATGTCGTTCTACAACCTCATCGCCGCCGCGGTGCTGGCGCCGGCACTGGTGGCCGCCTGCCTCGACTTCGCGCACGGCCGGCGGCGCGCCTGGATGCCGGTCGCCATCGCCCTGCTGTGGGCGCTCCTCCTGCTGGGAGGCGATCCGCTGATGGCGGCGCTCGCCGGCCTCCTCGCCGGATCAGCGCTGCTGCTGGCCTGGGGAATCGAATGGCGGGGAAGCGGCCGGCGGCCGGGTTGGCCGGCGCTCTGCCTCGTCGCCGTCGCGTTCATCACCGGAACGCTCCTCGCGCTGCCGCAGATCGTCGAGTTCCTGCGCATCCTGCCCCTCTCCTTCCGGGGCCACTGGGGCTACAGACAAGAGGTGGCGACCGTTGCGAGCTTCGATCCGCGGCAGATCGTCGAGTGGATCATCCCGTTCGCCTTCGGCCGTCCCGACCTGATGGGACCGGCGGCGTTCTGGGGGAGCCGCTTCTACACCGACACGCCGCCGTACTACCTGTCGCTCTACCCCGGCCTGCTCACCTTCGCGCTGATCGCCGCCGCCGGCCGGCCGCGGCAGACGGCGGCGGCGTGGGCGGCGCGCTGGGCCTGGGGAGGCATCGCGTTCGGCCTCTTCATCTCGCTGGGCCGCTTCAATCCGCTGGTCTCCTGGGTGTTCGCCAAGCAGGGCTCGCTGCGCTATCCGGTCAAGTTCTGGCTGCCGCTGGCGGTCGGCGGAGCGCTCCTCTGCGGATTGGGATTCGAGCGCCTGCTCCGCGCGGACGATCCCGGCAACCGGAGAGCGCGCCGCCGCTTCATCGCGGTCCTCGCGGCCCTCGCGCTGGTGCTCCTCGCGTCCTGGATGTACTTCTCGTTCGCCCAGGTGCAGGCGCTCGGCCTGCTGCGGCGGCTCATCCCGGCCGATTTCAAGGATCTGTTCGTGGCCAACGAGAGAGTGCGCCTGGCCGGCCTCTCCATACTCTCGCTCCTCCTGGTCGGCGTCCTCGCCGGCCTGGCCTATCTCACGAAGCGGCGTCCGGTCGCCGGCGGTGCGCTCCTTCTCGCCGTCCACACTCTGGCCCAGATCGTGATCCTGCGTCCGCTCTATCCCACCGACGCCCTGAAGCCCTACCTGGTGCCGCCGCCGGCGCTCGCCTGGGTGCCGGCCGACCTGCGGGTGGTGAACCCCGACTTCAACTACCTCTTCGGCCCCTCGACGCTGAAGCAGGGCGATTTCCCCGCGCCGCGGGCGGAGTGGATGGAGCGCCGCGCCTTCTTCGAGCTCTATGCGTTCACCGGTCCGCTGTGGAAAAGGCGCTACGAGCTGAACACCTCGGCCGAAGGTCTCGACTCCTTCCTCACCCGCATGGCGCAGGGGAGCCTCAAGATATCGGACAACGAAAAGCGCCTGCGCCTCCTCGCCGCCTGGGGGGTGGGCCGGCTGGTGATGAACCATCCGCTCGAGCCGCAGCCGGAGCGAGCCAAGCTCCTGGTGACCCTGCCGAGCTTCGGCCGCCTGCTCTACATCTATGAAGTGACCGACCGCGCGCCGGAGGTGTTCCTCGCCAATCGCGTCTTCTCCGCGCCGCACTTGAACGCCGCCTACACCGCGATGACCGAGCCCGGATTCGACCAGCGCACCGACGCCGTCCTGCCTGGTGACTCGGGCAAAGTTGGCGTCGTGCAACGCGGCGGCGGCACGGCGGTGATCGAGAGAGAGGGGCCGGAGGAGGTGGACGTCGCCGTCGACGCCGGACCGGGCGGCAGCGTGCTGGTCGTCCAGCGCGCCTACACCCTCTACTCCGCGCGTCTCGACGGCCGGCCGGTCCCTGTGCTCACCGCCAACCTCCACCGCCTCGGCGTCGAAGTCCCCGCCGGCCGCCACCATGTGACTCTCTGGGTGGACCGGAGCAACTTCATCCGGTCGTTCTTCGCGGTCGCATTCGGGTTGGCGTTGTTGCCGATTCTGGCGGCTTGGGGTGGGCGGAAGAGGGCGGTCATCACAGACCTTAAGTAGGGGAGGGGCTTGCCCCCTCCCGCAGCCTTTCCGCCGCCCGGGCCCTCACCCCCGTCCCCTCTCCCGTGCGTCCACCGCACGCCCACCCCGAACGAGAGAGGGGCGCCACCTCCCAGCCCCAAAAACAACAGAGAGGCTGGAGGCTGTCGTTTTCGTGCGGGGGTGCCCTCTCCCGCTCGGGGCGGTGGGCGGTGGCACGCGCGGGGGAGGGTCGGGGAGGGGGCGGGCGGCGGGATGGCTCGGTGGCGCCGCCACTGACTTTGGCGGAGTCCTGCGATAAGCTCCCCCGCGCAATGACCACCGGCAACGTGCCCATCAAGCGCATCCGCAAGGTGCTGATCGCGAACCGCGGGGAGATCGCGGTGCGGGTGATCCGCGCCTGTCGCGAGCTCGGGATCCGCACGGTGGCGATCTATTCGGAGTCGGACCGGCTCGGGTTGCCGGTGCTGCTCGCCGATGAGGCGTATCCGATCGGGCCGGCGCCGTCGCGCGAGAGCTATCTGCGCGCGGAGGCGATCGTCGAGCTGGCGGTGAAGGTCGGCGCCGATGCGATCCATCCGGGCTATGGCTTTCTCTCCGAGCGGGCCGGGTTCGCCCGCCTGTGCCGCGACGCGGGGGTGACGTTCATCGGACCGTCGCCGGAGTCGATCGACTCCATGGGCTCCAAGGTGGAGTGCCGGCGGCTGATGATCAAGGCCGGCGTGCCGGTGGTGCCCGGCGGCCAGGATCCGCTCCCCGATCTCGAAGCCGCCACGGCGTTCGCGGAGCAGATCGGCTATCCGGTGATGATCAAGGCGTCGGCCGGCGGCGGCGGCAAGGGGATGCGCCATGTCGAGCACGCCGCAGACCTTGCGAGCGCTTACCGCGCCGCCCGGTCCGAGGCCGCGGCGAGCTTCGGCGACGACTCGGTCTATATCGAGAAGTTCATCGTCGATCCGCGGCACGTCGAGATCCAGGTGATGGGCGACCTGCATGGCCGGGTGGTCTCGCTCGGCGAGCGCGAGTGCTCGCTCCAGCGCCGCCATCAGAAGGTCGTCGAGGAGGCGCCGTCGGTGGCGGTGACGCCGGAGCTGCGGCGGCGGATGGGGGAGGCGGCGGTGATGGCCGCTTCGGCCGTCGGCTACAGCAACGCCGGCACCTGCGAATTCCTGCTCGCCAAGGACGGCAACTTCTACTTCCTGGAGATGAACACCCGCCTCCAGGTCGAGCATCCGGTCACCGAGCTGGTCACCGGCATCGACCTGGTGCATACCCAGATCCGCGTCGCGGAAGGGGAGCCGCTCGGGGCTGGATTCGATGACATCCAGCCACATGGCCATGCCATCGAGGTTCGCCTGTACGCTGAGGACCCCTACAACCGCTTCACCCCGTCGCCGGGACGCATCGTGCGTTTCCGCCTGCCCGAGGGGCCGGGCATCCGCAACGACTGCGGCGTCTACGAAGGCTCCGAGGTCTCCATCCATTACGATCCGATGCTCGCCAAGCTGATCGTCTGGGCGGCGGACCGCGAGCACGCCCTGCGCCGGCTCGAACGCGCCTTGGGTGAGCTGCGGGTGGAGGGGATCCGCACCAACGTGCCGCTCTTCCGCGCCCTGCTCGCCGACGCCGACTTCCGGTCTGGAAACATGGACATCGGCATGCTCGACCGCAAGATGGCAGCGGGAGAGCTGATGCCCGTCGAGGCGGCGGATGAAGCGGACGACGTGGACAGCCTGGCCGACCTGCCGATCATCGCCGCCGCTGTCGCCCACTACGAGCAGGCCAACCGGACGGTCGGGGGACAAGCCGGCGGTGCCGTGCGCCGCTCCGTCTGGGCCGCGGCGGGGCGCCGCGAAGCGCTGCGGGGTGGCTCGTGGAGCTGATCGCCCGCCACGGTGAGCGTACCGAAAAAGTGCGGGTGCGCCGGAACGGCGACGGCTATGAGGTCACCGTCGGCGACCGCGTCCATCACGTCGATTCCGCCAGCGAGACCGGCGGTGTCCGCAGCCTGATCAGCCTCCTCATCGATGGCTCACAGCACGAGGTCTCGGTGCGCCCTGAAGGCCTTGAGGGCGACTGGACCGTCTCCGGCCGGCACGGCGTCGCGTCGGTCACCGTCGCAGATCCGCTCACCCACCTCGCCGCCCAGACCCTCGGTGGCAAGGGCGGCAAGCGCCATCGCAAGGTCGCCGCTTACATGCCGGGCCGCGTCGTCGCGGTGCTGGTGCAGGAAGGTGAGGCGGTCACCGCCGGGCAGGGCGTCATCGTCCTCGAAGCGATGAAGATGGAGAACGAGATCCGCGTCGAGCACGACGGCACGATCGCCAGGATCTTCGTCCAGCCGGGCCAGGCGGTGGACATGGGCAACCCCCTGTTCGAGTTGGATTAGAAGCCTCTCCCCGTCATGCTGAGCGGGCCCCAGAACAGTCATCCTGAGGGCGAGCCCTGCGAGCCGGAAGGATCTGGGGGACGGGAAGGTTCCGCCCGCCCAGATCCTTTGGGTCGCCAAGGCTCCCCGCAGGATGACGTTGCGGAGCCGGGGTTCCAGCGCTCAACACGCCAGGTCCACCTCGCCGCGGCGCTGCTGCTCGCCGTCTTCGCTCTGCTCTGCGCCCACGGCCTGCGCTGGGACACGCCGACGGTCGACGAGTTCGCCCATCTGCCGGCCGGCTATCACTACCTGAAGACCGGCCATTTCGATCTCTTCCCGCTCAATCCGCCGCTGATCAAGACCCTCTGCGCGCTGCCGCTCCTGGCGCTCCAGCCGGAGCTCAACACGGCGGTCACAGTGCAGAACACCGGCTGGTATCCGTGGGTCTACGGCACCGACTTCATGGAGCGCAACCGGGCGGAGTACGACCGCATCTTCTTCTTCGGTCGCCTGCCGGTGGTCGCCCTCGGGATGCTCCTCTGTCTCGTCGTCTTCCTCTGGGCGCGCGAGCTCTACGGAGACGAAGCCGGCCTCATCGCGCTCCTGCTCGCCGTCTTCTGCCCGTCGCTGATCGCCCACGCGCATCTGGCGACGGTGGACGTCGGCTTCGCCGCCTTCGCGGTGCTCGCGCTCTATCTCTTCTACCGCTTCGTGCACCACCCTTCCGCCTGGCGGCTGATCGCCTGCGGCTTCGCTCTGGGTCTCGCCGAGCTCTCCAAGCACACGGCGCTGTTCCTCTATCCGCTCTTCCTGCTGCTCGCCATCGCGGCGCTGATCCGCGACGAGACCCGGGCGATCACGAGGAGCCTGGCCTCTCTCGCCGCCATCTTCCTGCTCAGCCTGCTGGTGCTCGACGTGGGCTATCTGTTCCAGGGGGTGGGGAAGACCGCCGGCTCGTGGCACTTCGACAGCCGGGTGATGCAGTCCGCGGTGTCCGCCCTGCCTGCCGGGACGCCGCTGCCGTTGCCGTCCGCCTATCTCCAGGGGCTCGACTCGCTCCAGCTCATCAATGAGAAAGGCGAGTTCCCGGAGTACCTCTTCGGCCGCTGGTCGCGCGAGGGCTCGAAGGCGTACTACCTGGTGACGTTGATCTTCAAGACGCCGCTGCCGCTCCTCATCGCCTTCCTGCTCGCTCCGTTCGCGCGTGGCGGCCGACTGCGGGAGGTGCGCGGCGAGATCTTCCTCTGGCTTCCGGCGCTCGCGCTCTTCCTCTACTTCTCGCTCTTCACGCGCGTGCACTACGGCATCCGCTACATCCTGCCCGTGCTGCCGCTCGCCATCATCTGGTCAACGCGTTTGGTCCCGTGGCTGCGGAACCTGGCTCCGCGTTGGCGGTTCATGCAGGTCGCTGCGCTCGTCCTCCTGCTGATCTACCCGTTCTCGGTGCTGGCCACGACGCCGGACACGATCTCTTACTTCAACGTCCTGGCCGGCCGGCAGCCCGACCGGATCCTCTTGGACTCCAACCTCGATTGGGGACAGGGACTCAAACGGGTGAAGGCCCAGATGGACCGCGAAGGCATCAAGACGATCGGACTCGCCTATTTCGGCCACGTCGATCCGGCGATCTATGGCATCGACTGGCACTTCCCGCACCCCGGCGCGCCCGGCACCGCGGCGGTCAGCGCCAATTTTCTCCACGGCTACCCGTACGTCACCTACGCCCAGGGCCGCATGGTGCCGGTGCCGCCGGGCACCTTCGCCTGGATTGCGGAGCGCCCGCGCGCCGACGATCTCGGCGGTGGCATCCTGCTCTACCGGATCGGCGACTGGCCCGTGGCGTCGCGCTAGGTGTTTCGGACTAAAATCGGTCCGGAGGTTCTCGCATGCCCCGAGCCGCACTGCTCGCGCTTCTCGCGTTCCTGATTCCCTTTCGCGCGTCCGCTTCCGAGATCACCGAGGAGCCGGTCAAGCCGTCCATCCCCGACGTGCCCCTGTTGGATCAGGACGGCAACTCGGTGCACTTCTACAGTGACCTCGTGCACGGCAAGGTGGTGATGATGAGCTTCATCTTCACCTCCTGCACCACCGTCTGCCCGCCGCTTGGCGCCACCTTCGCGAAAGTCCAGAAGCTCCTGGGGGATCGGGCCGGCCGGGACGTCCACCTGATCTCGGTGAGCGTCGATCCGGCGAACGACACACCGGAGCGGCTCAAAGCCTGGGCGCAGAAATTCGGCGGCGGTCCGGGCTGGACGCTGGTGACCGGCGACAAGGACAACGTCACGCGGCTGCTCAAGGGGCTGGGCGTCTACACCGCGAACGCAGTCGACCACAGCCCGCTCGTGCTGATCGGCAACGACGCGCAAAGCCGCTGGACGCGCGCCTACGGTCTCGCGCCGCCCGCCAGGCTGGTGGAGCTGATCGACGGCATGGCGTCGGCGCCGAAGACCGCCACAGCATCGGACACTACCGAGTCGCCGGCGCAGCACTACTTCGGTGAGATCCCTCTGGTCGACCAGGACGGGCGGACGCTCCGCCTCTACAGCGACCTGCTCAAGGGGCGCACCGTGGTCATCGGCGCCATGTTCACGAGCTGCGCCGGAGCCTGCCCGCTGATGGGCGACAACCTCGCCAAGATCCAGGACTGGCTCGGCGACCGCCTCGGCAAGGACGTCTATCTGCTCTCCTTCTCGGTCGATCCCACCATCGACACCCCCGCCAAGCTCAAGGAGTACGCGTCACGCCTCAAGGCCCGGCCGGGCTGGTACTTCCTCACCGGCACCCAGGAGAACGTCGACGCCGCCCTCACCAAGCTCGGCCAGCACGCCGAGACCCGCGAGGCGCACTCCAACCTCTTCCTGATCGGCAATGACAAGACCGGCCTCTGGAAGAAAGCCTTCGGCCTCGCCAAGCCGGCGGACCTGATTCCGATCGTGGAGAGCGTGCTGAACGACAAGGGGTGACCCCAGAAACTCGTCGAAGCAGGCGTCGGCGGCCTCCGGGCCCTCTCCCCCTGGCCCCCTCTCCCGTGCGTGCCCCCTCCCGCCCACCCCGAACGGGAGAGGGGGAACTCTTGCAATGCTGGTTGCGCTGTTGTTGTTGCTGTTTTTGGGGCTGGGTGATGGCGCCCCTCTCCCGCTCCTGACCGTGTCCCATAACTAGGGGCGCTGGACACTGGCGCCTCGCTATGGCAAGCTTTCGGGCGTGGAACCAGTGGTGGTCGGTGGGCGCGAGTTTCCGGCGGCTGTTCTTGAGCGCATCG
>Ga0134124_10000210_pt1 | contig 52871 bp, 102 predicted proteins | sample KB304_FD_96880 | JGI IMG/M metagenome (GOLD analysis project Ga0134124, IMG submission 96880) | Terrestrial soil microbial communities without Nitrogen fertilizer from Kellogg Biological Station, Michigan, USA - KB3-0-4 | ecosystem: Environmental > Terrestrial > Soil > Unclassified ...
CCCCCCGGGCGTAGGGATAGCGACCTTTCCTCCGCCCCTGCATCCATAGTACCTAAATCCCCGCCTTTTACCAGCCTTTTTACGTCGCGCCCCCTCACATCGGCCGGATGCTTACACCCACTAACCCGCGAATCCGCTTGCGGCGCATGACTTTACCCGCATGACCCGAAATGCTAGACTGAACGCGCGGAACCGCTCAAAACACCAGGGGGACGCAAAACCAGTGAAAACACAGTCAGTCGCAAAAACCCAGCTGTTTTTACACAAGACGCGATTCCCGCATAAACGCGGTAAAAGCGTGCGAACCGTACGCGTGCCGCGTGCAAGCGCAACATGGGCGCGCGCCGCTGGATCGTGCCCAGCGTGCGGCCACGCGACATTGATGGTGCGCGGTCGTAAGTGCATCGTTCGGCGTGACGGACGCTCGTTTGAAGCGGACGCGCAAACAGCATGCTGCACGCGCACGATCGGCAAGCTCATTCACTATCCCGCGTGCAGCGCGGGAGAAACGCTCGAGGTGTGATGGCAACGAAGATAGGAGAGAAGAGCCCTTGGCATTGCGAAGCGTGCACGCGGCAAGCGGTGGTGAGCCGCGGCGTGCATGAGCGTCGCCAGTACGGGCAATGCACGGACTGCGGCGCTCGCCAGCGTCGCGAGCTATCGCCACCCGGACCGCGCACGCGAGCCGAAAACAGCGTGATTCGCTGGAGCCACGCGACCAAGGCAGCGCTCGTGCCCCTGCGCTATCCTCGGCACTATCGCAGCGGCCGCGGCAGCCGCGGGCAGCTGTCCTTCTCGTTTCGCGGCCAGGGCGCTTTCCCCTGGGGCCACCGATGACGGATCCAGCAGAAAACAAGGGAGTTCAGAGCATGAATCAATTCGCAGGAAACAGGGCGATCCAGCCCGCCGAGACCTACCATCATCAGCGGCTCAAGGCCGCTATCACCGCGCAAGACTGGGTGATGGCGAGCGACGCTTGCGACCGCCTCAGGCTCCACGGGTGGCGTTACTCCCGCTTCGCCGAGGAGTTCGGCGCGGCGGAATGGGAGAGCTACTCGCAAGCGATGGACGCGGCGGATTCGGACGGGAGCGACGACGAATGAGCCTCGTGCAGCTGTACGAATGCCGCCTGCGCGCGGCGGAGGTCTTGAGGCTCGAAGACGTGGCGAATCAGACCCACGTCCGGTGCGCCGAGCAGCTCGCGCTCGTCGGGCACGCGCTCACGCGGGAGTTGCCGCACGAGCAGGTCTGGCTCGTGATGCTCAGCGCGGCGCACGAGATTCGCGGCGCCGTGCGGCTCAGCGAAGGGGGGCTCCACGGTTGCGCGCTCTGCCCGGGCGACGTGTTCCGTCCGGTGCTCGTCGCGGCCTGCGGAGCCTTCGCGCTCATTCACAATCACCCGAGTGGCGACCCACGGCCGAGCGAAGCGGATCGGGAGATGACGCGGAAGATCTACGACGCAGGCGAATTGCTCGGCGTGCACCTCGTCGATCATGTGGTCGTGACCAGCACGCCCGGGCGCTGGCATTCGATGGGAGCGCGAGGCGATGAGTAAGCACGCCGAATATACGGGGCTGACGCCCGAGCAAGTCAGCGCGGCGGTCGAGGCGGGCGGCCCGCTGCCGGTCGAAGCGGGAGAAGAGGGCGAGGGGGAGTGGAGCTTTGGCGGGCCGCTCGGTGACGATTGCATCTGCCTCGAATGCGGGGCGCCGGTAGAAAGCGCGGAGTTCGACCTGTGCGAGGCTTGCGCGGAGCAGTCGACCCTGCCGCGGGTGGGTGACGACGACTGGAAACGCGAGCAGGCCATGCAGGAAGGCATGATGCATGGGGTCGAAGCTTATAACGACGCGATGGGCTGGAGCACGGAGGAGAGCGACGAATGAGCAAACGATTAGAGACGGTGGGTGGCGGCTTCCGCTCGTGGACGCGCGCCGGGCTGAAGAGCGCAACGCGCGCCGAGCTGAAGGACTACCTCGAGGCTCGCGGCAGCGCGGTCTACGCGGATGAGAAGGTCGGCGAGCTGCGGGCGGCCGCGCTCGAAGACTTCGACGGAGAGAAGGGCGTATGACCGAAGCGGACGAAGCCGCGAGCAGCAAGGCCGTAGCGCTCGCGAACCTGCGTGAGCAGGTCGAGAAGCGTGAAACGGCGGGTGTGGTCGCGATGTATGAGGTCGCGGCCTGGAACGTGGGCGCGACCGTGGCGGAGACGGATGCGGCCATGAAGGCGGGGCGGTTGCGGCCGTACACGAGCGTCTATTTCTGTGGCTCGACGGTGGAGCGCACGGTCATTCGAGCCGAGAGCGAAGCGCAGGCGCTTCGGTATCACGAAGAGAGCGGCCCGAACGCCTACGACGAGCGGGTTTTGCTCCCGGGTGACGTGCCGCTCGACGAGGTCACGCGCCAGCACGGGACTCCCGAGGCGCTCTATGGCGGGTGGAAGCTCGACCGGTACTGACGCCTCGCTCGCCGCTCCCGAGGGCCCTAGCGGGTCGTCAGGAGCGCCGGGCGAGGCCTGCCAGCTGGGGAGCCTCGGCTAACAGGAGACAAGCCAATGACAGCGAAGCCAATGACAGCGACGAAGAAGAAAAAGAAAGCGCGGCCCGCGTGGTGGCCGAAGCGCGTCAGCGCCGCGGAGTGGTCCGATCTCGACAACCAATTCGGCGGGCTGTGCCTGTCGTGTGGGGCCATCGCCTACGGGTGCGAGCCGGATATGGAGGATGGACCGTGTGAGCACTGCGAGGAGGAGAACGTGGTCGGCGCCGAGGACGCCCGCATTCGTGGAGCGCTGGTCGTGGACGAGGACGAGCCGGCAGCGCCGCGGGTGGAGCTCCCGCCGGCGCCGGCGCCTTCGGCGGCCCCCGAGGGCTGCGTGCGGGCCCGGGGGCGGCTTCGGCACCGGTTCTGGGGGGAATACTCGGCGGTCATCGCGCTCGAGTTCGGGAGCGTCGAGCAGGCCCGGGCGGCGCTGCCGGTCCTTGCCGAGTCCGAGCCGTGGCACCTGAGCCGCGAGCCGCGCTGCCTGGTCGCGGTGGTCAACCGGACGGCGCTCGATCGAATCAAGCTGCAGCTCTGGCGCTTCGGCGCCGACGAGAAGGCCATCGACAGCTGCCGGACCAGCATCGACTACGGGGAGCCTTTCACGGTGGACGTGCCCGTCGGGGCCGTCGGGGCCGCTGTGGCGGCTCAGGAGGAGGCGAGGTGACCGAGCCCATCATTCCGCGCTTTCGAAACCACGACCCGCGCGGCCACGCCATCGGCATGCAGTCGACCAAGACCGATCTCGTGGATATCGGTCGCGCGCTCGGCTTGAACGTGACCGACCGACACACGGTGCCGGAGCTGCGGAGCATGCTCCGGCTTCGGCTGGAAACATTGTGTGCGAACAAGGTCCTGCGCGCGCTGCCGGCGCTCGTGACCTGGAAAGCAGGGGACCCGCGATGATGAAACATAAAGAGGCGCTGCTGCATGACATTGCCGAAGGTGTGCGGCGTGAGAGCCAGCGTCGGGTGGAGACTATCGAGGTCGTTTTCGTGACGCCGTCGGGTGAGTATGAGTTCAGCCTCGATCAAGCGCTCTTCGCGATCGCCAATGACAGCTATTGGGATGAGCGGGGCAACTGGGCTGACGCGGAGTCGGCGAAGGTACGGGTGATGTGATGAATCCGCCCGATAGCCTTCCGACGGCGGTTCTCGAAGGAGTCCGCCGCTACGCCCGCCAGCACCAGGGCGAGGGCGGCGGCGGCCCCGACGCGGCCGAGCTGGTGGCGGCGCTGAAGTTCGACACCCTGATGGGCTGCTACTACTTCGTGCGTGGCGGCCTGTACCACGGGGTCGAGCTGGATGGGCATGTGCACACATGACGGACGGCAACCTCAAGACCATGACGCCGAAGCGCGCGAAGGCGGTGATTGACGCCGCTTTCATGAACCTCTCGCACGCCGCGGAGAGTCGGACGGATCCGGATAGGTATGTGCAGCGGGCGTATCGAGCGGCCTACGATGGCGAGAAGCACGCACGCAGTAACGCTTGGGGCCAGCTCGGGTTGCCGCGCAGCACCATCGTGACGGTCGCGCGCTACTTCGTGGTCAAGTGGTACCTCGATCCGGCGGACGTGAGGAATGCGGCCGATGCGGTCGCCATTCGCGAAGACTGCTTATATGCGTCGGCCGTGAGGGTCTTGTTGAAGGAAGTCCCGAGCGTGATGAAGCTCGCCGCGGAGTTCCGGGCGATCGATTACAAGGATCACCTCTCGACGCCGCTCGCCGAGGAGTGACCCGCACCTACATGAACGGACGGCGCCGCTCAATCGAACGGCGGCGCCGACCGTAGCGTCCAACGATGGACAGAACGACAGGGATGGAACCCATGGGAAAGCGGAAACTAGAGCTGCCGGTGGCGGCGGTGACCGAGCTGTATCGCGCGGTGACGCACGCCGAGCCGCTCTTTCGGCGCGCGATGAGCCTCGACGAGCGGAAAGCCAATTGGCCCCTCGCGCGCAATCTCTATCGCGAAGTGACGCGGCTCGCGCCGAAGCACATCGACGCCTGGAACAACCTCGGGGTGCTCTGCCACCGGCTCGGCGACAGCGCCGAGGCGATGCACGCCTGGGCGCAGGCGCTCCTCATCGACGACCGAAAGGCGGAGACGCACAACAACATCGGCCAGCTCTTGCAGTGCGAGGGCAAGCTGCAAGTGGCGAGCGTCTACCTCGCGCGCGCCGTGCGGCTCGATCCGGAGATGGGGGAGGCGCGCGTCAATCTCGCCCTGTGTCTGCAGGCGATGGGGCGGCGTCGGGCGGCGCTCCGCCACTGGCGACAGTACCTCGAGCGGTTTCCGCGTGGGGTCTGGGTCGATCTCGCGCACAAGCACGTGGGGCTCTGCAGTGCGCGCTGAGAAGGGTAGGGCTCGGTGATCATCGTCGGCTGCGGCAAGAGCAAGCTCGCCCGGAGCGCCCCGGCGCGCGAGCTGTACACGGGGAGCCTGTTTCGGCTCGCGCGGCGCTACGCGGAGCTGTCGGGACAGGACTGGGTGGTCCTGAGCGGCGGCCACGGGGTCATCGCTCCGGACGTGATCATTGCGCCCTACGACCAGGGCCTGCCAGAGACGGCTGCCGGGCTCCAGCGCTGGGCGGCGACGGCGGCGCTGGTCATCGAGCAGCGGCGCGGGACCGACCGGGTGGGGCTGCTCCTCGGGCAGTCCGTGGAAATCCTCGCGGGAGCGAGCTACGCGCAGCCGCTCGCGCGCGAGCTGGAGAAGCTCGATATCGAGAGCACGCAGCCCCTCGCGGGGCTCGGCACGGGACGGCGGTTACAACGACTTCGGCAGATGGCCGAGGTTTTGCAAGCCCTGCGAGATTCTCGCTGGGAGAAGGGAAAGAAGAGAGATGATCGATGCGGAGACGATTCGGTTCATTCGAGACGAGGCTAGGAGTGAGGGCGACGAAGCCATCGCGCGGGCGTGCTCACGCGCGCTCGAAGGCGACGCGGCATCGCTTGCGGCGGTCGAGGAAACGCTCAAAACGCGCGTCGCTCGTGCGCATCGAGAGCACCGAAGCTATGGTCACGGCTGATGAGTGAACGGGGTCGAACGAAGAAACGGCGCGTCGTCGTCGAGCTGTATCATCGCAGCGAAAGCGGGCGCTTATTGCCTTCGGGCGTGCTCGTCACCGAGTATGGTGAGGGGCGGCGCGGAGGCGCGCTCGCGCCTTCGGAGGGTGGGCGCGAGCGGCGATCGGCTTTCGCGACGCTCGCGGAGGCGCATGGTGACGGAGCGTTGAGCCGTTAGGATCGGGATTGGGTGAGCCGCACCCTGTGCTTTCGTGACCGCGCCCGCATAGGTGATGTGTAGGCAGGTTTCGTACAGGGTGCGGCCTTTTTTCTCAGCTGTTGCAGATTGACCGTGACGCGCGGCCACGACGGCGGTTAGGAGGGGGAGGAGCGATTCAGTTGCCGACCATCTGATTCCGACCCGTAACGGCCCCGAGCAGCGTTTCCCCCCGACGCACTCGGGGCCGTCTCTTTTTCTGGGGGTGCGTCCGGGGGGCGGCAGCCTGGCGCGAAGGGAAAGCGCATGGGAAGCGATTCGTCGAGTCGGTATGGCACCCGTTACGGGGTGAGCATCAGTCACTATGGAGGGTCGAGCTGGTCGCTCGCCGAGCTGCAACGCTCGCTCAGCAACCAGAACGTGCGAATGCTCGAAATCCGCGGCTGCGCGTACCCCGAGCTGGCTCGGGCCGAGCAGGTGCGACAATCACGCATGAGCGGCGTCGAGACGCTCGTGTTCCTCGACAGCCACGTCGAGATTGGCGCGAGCGAGCTCGAGCAAGTGGTGTCGGTCGCCGAGCGCCACGGGATGTGCGTCACGAGCGAGCCGGACAGCCCCTGGGCGCTCGAATGCGCCGCCGTCCGACGCGACGTCATCGAGGCCATCCTTCGGGAGGAAGAGCGGCGCTATGAAAACAGCGCCATCGACACGATGTGGAGCGGTGAGAAGATCCCTGCGGTGCCGGTGGCTTCGCCCTGGAACCGCGACGGCAGCCCTCTCGTCCCGGGCAGCTACTTTTCCGACGCGCAGGCCTTCGTCCACCGCGCCAAGGCTGCGGGGGCGAATATCACGCAGTTCTTCCCCGATGGCATGCGCAGCCAGCGCAAGCGCATGCGGACGCGGAGCGTGAATCTGGACATGCCCGTGACGGACGAGCCGGGGAGCCGCTTCGCCCTGTGTGTGCCCTCGTTCGGCGCGCTCGACCTCGACCAGCAGCAGAGCATCTACGCGCTCGAAAAGGTCGGGATGACTGTCATCGGGCTGCACGACTGCCCGTGGATCGACATGGCCCGGAGCTGGCTCACCGAGCGGGCGCTCAGCATCGGCAAGGGCGTGTTCTTCCTCGACCACGACATCATCTTCCACGCCAACGATGTTTTGCGCTTGTGTGAGCAGGCGCTCGAACGTGACGGCGTCGTCGCCGCTCCGTACTGCATGCGTCGGAGCGGCAAGAACATCATCGGCTCGTTCGATGTGCCGCCAGGGCCGATGAAGTTCTTCGAAGGGGGTGACACGCACCCAGCGTTCTATGCGGGGCTCGGGTTCGCGGCGGTGCCGCGGAACGTGCTCGAGGCCATCCCGGGCGAAAAGCTCGACTGCCTGGCGCTCGGGCGCGGGCTCGGCTGGGGAGAGAAAATCCGTTCCTGGTACGGTCTCGACTGCTCGACGGGGTTTTACGCGGGCGAAGACGTTTCGTTCTGCAATCGCGTCCACGACCTGCGCATCAAAATGATGGCCGCCGACCCCGGATACGATCCGCAATGGGAAATGACCCATTCGGGGCGACCGGCGCGAGTTTTCCTCGATTCGCGGGTTCGCATCTTCCACCGCGGCTCCTACGACTACGGCATCGAAGACGCGGGCATCGTCGTTCCTCGCATCCAGCAGCTCGAGACCACGATGACCGCCAGTCGCAAAGAAGCGCGCGACATCCTCATCAACGCGCTCGACTTGCCGGTCGACGTCAAGCTCGACATGCAGGAGTACCCGGAGCCGTGACGGTCGCCGCGCGCTCGGCGGTCGTGGCGGCCGTGGCGATGGCTGCGACGCTCGCAATGTCGGGATGCGAGGTCTCAGCTGGGGACGCTCGCCGGGCGCTCGAGGCGTCCGGATTCGATGACATCGAGCTGACGGGCTACGCCTGGTTCGCGTGCGGGGCTGACGATGAATATGCGTCGAGCTTCCGGGCGCTCGACGCTCGCGGCCGAAAGGTCTCGGGCGTCGTCTGCTGCGGGATCTGGAAGAGCTGCACGGTGAGGTTCTGATGAGCGTCGAGATGGCGGAGTATGTCATCTGGCGCTCGGGGCTCGGCCTCTACTACGAAGCGGACAGGTGGTATGAGGCGCTCGCGGTGCTCCTCGCGGAGCGGAGCCCGGCATGAGAGGGGCCTTCGAGCGACGGACTGACGATGACGAGGAGGTCACGGTCGAGATGCTCGAAGGCGAGTGCAACTGTGATTACTGCTGTGGGGAGCTGAACGGTCCCGGCAGCACCGAGAAGGGAATAGGGAAAGAGCATGGCGAACACGAACGATATCAAGGCAGCGACGGCGGTGGTGGACGCGGCGAAGGCGGCGTTTGACGCGGCGGAGGCGGCGTTTTTGGCGGTCGATGCCAGCGTGATTGCGAGCCTGTCGGCGGAGAACGCGGCGATGCAGGCCGCGAGCAACGCCTTCGAGGCCGCGCTCGAGACGGCGCGGGGGAATACCGACTGGGAGACGCTCAATCAGGCGTATCTAGCGGCGGACAGCGCCCGGGTAGCGGCGCTCGCGAGCTTGCAGGTGGCCTGCGACAGCTTCGACGGCTCGTGAAGATGTGGGGCGGCTCTCGGGTGCGGCCTCGGAGCGAGCAGCGCTACCGGGCAGTCAATGAGCTGCCCACGGCGGAGTGGAACCGTTGGTTTGACGAGGCGCTCCTGCGCCGCCATCGAGCGTACCAGCGGCTCGATCGGCTTCGCGCCCATGGCCGCCGTCAGTGTTTGCGCCTGACGGCGGCCTTCGCGGTGGTCACGCTGTTTTTGCTCTGGGCGACGACGCCTATCGCCGTCGAGCTACTCGCGGCGCTGCGCTCGGGGATTTGCCGATGAAGCCGTCAGCGCTGCTCGGCATCCTGGCGGGGCTCATCGTGGGCGCCTCGGTCGGTATCGCGATTATCGCCGTCGAGCGGCACTGGTACTGGATGGCAGCGTTCTTTGCGCTCGTCGCTGCCGTTTTGACAGCCGCGGTCGCGCTCTCTTTCTGAGCACGGCCGCGGGTTCTTCGGGCTCCTCCAGGAGCAGGGCACCAGCCTCGCTCCATCGAACCAGGCTCCGAGATAGCCCACTCGACCCCTGCAGGGCGAGCAGGAGCGGAGCGAGCCAGTGCAGAACCTTCGATATCGTGAGCCGCTCATGGGCGGCGCCGCCACGGGGGCCTTTTACTGGCTCCGTGGGGCCGCCCCGCTCGATGGTGCGACGGCGGAGTTACCGCCGATGCCGGCGTCGACGGCCTGGGCGTGGCCGCGCTCGGCGATGGTGACCGTGGTCGGGGGACAGAGGGGGGCGTCGCTCTCGTCGAACAGGGCTTGCATGCCGCTGCCGGTGAGGATGCCGAGGATGAGCTGAAGGATCGAGATGACGACGGAGCGTTTGATGGGTGGGAGCTTGAGGGCCATGGGGTTACCTGCTCGGGGAGGGTGAAGGCGTCCCCCGTGTTGCAGGGAGGAGTTGCATTATATAATGACCGTATAAATCCCGTCGTCCAGCATCGCCCGGGGTGATGTTGCGCTCCCCAAAGGGGACGTTCCAGCCTGGGGCTCAGTGCCGGCGGCTCGATGGACAGGCCCGCACCGTTTCGGGCATGGGCTCTTCGTCCTCGCTCAGTCGGAGCGGGGGCCCGGCGATGCCGAGCTTCGTCGTGCAGTAGAAGCGGCCGTGTCGCTCGCTCACGGTGTGCTCCATCTCGATCTGATGGGGCGGCAGCTCGAGCAGCTCGCCGCGCAGCCACGCGGGGCGCAGCGTCACGGGGGCTTCTTCATGGCGCAGGGTCATGCAGGCCAGCACGCTCGTGCGCACGGCGTGCAGCTCGTTCGTCAGGCGCTCGACGTGGCTGTCGGCGTCGAAGCGGCTGAAGGCGGTCAGGTGAATGGTGGCGATGAGTTCTCTCATACGTAGCAGTCCATGATGACGAGCGCGTCGCCGGCCTTGCCGCTGCTCCCGCCGGTGGAGACCTGACCCCCGGCTTGAGCGGCGCCCGTGCCGCCGCCGCCGCTGCCGCCGCCTGGAAAGCCGCCGTCGCCGCCGTTGCCGCCCGTCGCGGGGCCGTTGGTGGAGTTGGCGCTGCCGCCGCCTTGGCCGCCCGCGCCGCAGGAGACCCAGACGTTGGTGGTGTCGGCGCCGGGGTTGCCGTTGCTGCCGGTGCGGACGCCTGCGCCAGGGCCTGACGATTGACCGCCGCCGGTGCCGCCCGCGACGAAACCGTTACCCGTCGAGCCGCCGTCGGGCATGGTCGTGCCGCCCGCGCCTGCGATGCCGTTGGCGCCTGCGCCGCTCGAGCCGCCGCCCGCGCCGCGGAGCGAGCTGCCGCCTGCGGCGGGGGCGTTGGCGGTCGCGGCGCTGCAGCCCCCGGAGCCGCCGCCCCACAGGCTCGATCGACCGGCTTGCCCCGTGGTGCCGCTCGCGGCGAGGGCGCCTGCGCCGCCGAAGGTGCTCTCGCAGCCGATGAGCGAGCCGCCCGTGGGGGTGGAGAGACCGCCGAGGGGGCCGCCACCGACGCAGTTGGCGGCGCTCGTCGTGCCGCCGTCGCCCGCGCTGGTCCAGCCGCCGCCGGCTCCCGCGGCGCGAGCGTTGCCGCTCGAGTTGCTGTTGCCGCCGCCGCCCGGAAAGCACTTGAAAGGGCCGAACTGCGTCGGTCCCGAGGGGTTATTGCCGGCGACGTTCGGGGTGGTGCTCGTCGTGGACGACGAGGGGCCGATGGCCGCGGCCCCGCCGAGCGGCGTCACGATGTCGAGCGAGCCGAGCCGCGCGATGAAAGCAATGAGGTCGTCGCGCGAGAGCCACAGCTCCATGAAGCTGCCGCCGCCGCCGCCGCACGTGCTCCAGGGCGAGCCGCTCGCCGTGCCTCGGCCTCCGGAGGAGCCGCTGCCGCCCGCGGCGGCGAGCCCCACGTGGAAGAGGCCGCCGAGCGGCAACTGGGAGGGAGCCGTGAACGAGCGGGCGGCCTCGATGAGGACCCCCATGAAGAGGGCGCCGAGCTTGGTGCTCGCCGCGTTGACGTAGACGTGGCGCTCGATGAAGCCCGGGTTACTGGGGCTGCCAGGGGTGCCCGTCGGCGCGATCGGTACGAGCCCCGGCGGGACGGCGTCGCCCACGCTGTCGAGCGCGTCGTCGAGCGTCACGCCCGGCAGCTCGCTCGTGTTGATGATCTGACTCGTCGTCAGCTCTTGGATGGGGCCGCTCGGGCCTCGGCGCAGCTCTTCGGTCATGTGACGGTCCCGACGTTGCCAGCGAGCACGCGCGTCGAGCTCGCGCCCGGGGTGTTGAGGAACCCGCCCGTGGTGTTGCCGGGGGCGAGGTTACCCGTGATGGTGTAGCGGTCGCAGCCGGCGGCGACGCTCACGCCGTAGCGGCTTGCCGAGGCGCCGCCGACCTGGTTGCCGAGTGCGTTGGCGATGATGCGGAAGTTGCTGACGGCGGCCGCGACCTCGATGCAGTCACGGGTGTTGCTCGATCGGGCGCTGACGGCGTCGATCTGCAGGCCGTGCAGGAGACCGCCGATGCCGGAGCCGACGAGCACGCCCGCGTCGGCGCAGCCGAAGACTTCGCCCCCTTCGTACTCCCAGCCCGCGACGCCCGCGCCGATCTCGATGCCGCTACCGCCCATCACGCTCGTCACGAACGTCATGCTGTTGCGGTGCGAGGAGCCGCCGAGAAAGCGCATGCCGCGCAGTAGCGGGTGGTCGACCTGGAAGTTGTGTGAGCGGAAGAACAGCGGCGCCGAGCCCGACGCGGGGGCGTCGTCCTCGACGGAGCTACCGTAGGCGCCCTGCAGCGCCCCGCAGTCGAGCACCTCGAACGTGTGGCTGAAGCTGCCCTGCTTCCACCAGGCTGCGGCCGGCATGGCGAAGACCCACTGCACGGAGTTATCGGCGATGGGGGTCGTGTGGACGTTGTTCGGGTTGGTGCCGGGCAGCCCGCTCGGCCCGCTGCCGCTGCCCGCGCTCGTGCCGCCGGTCAGGCACTGGTAGATGTTGCCGTTCGCGGTGACGATTTGCCCGGTGACGTAGACCGTGCTCTGCGCCCAGGGGGCGGCTTGACCCGCAATGCCCAGCGGGTAGTTCGTCCCGCACACGCAGTCCTGGTACTTGACGGCGTGGTTGAAGGTGCCGTTCGCCCCGTGGGCGTAGTGGGCGTAGGGCCCGTAGAGGTCGCCGAGGTTGACCTCTCGCAGGCTCGTCAGCGTGCAGCGGTCGACCTCCACGCCGCCCCCCATGCTCGTGATGAGCAGGCTCTGCAGCGTAGAGCGATAGGTGCCCGTCACCTTGACGCCGTTGCCCGTGGTGAAGAGCCGGGTGCCGGCGATCCACATGTTGGCGAAGCCCGAATACTGACAGCCGCTCACGGTCATCGCGTCGACGGGCGTCGGGCTGTCGACCTGCACGATGGTCCCGCCGTTGAACATGCCCCGGCCGGTGACGACGATGTTGTTGTTGAGCAGGGGCGGCAAAGCGGCCGTGATGCGGTGCCGAGAGCCGAGGTAGACGAGCCCGGGGGCGGCGTTGGCCGCGGCGATGGCCGCCGAGAGCGGGACCGTGTCGTCGGCAGCGAGGCTATTGCTCGCGTTGAAGGGCGGCGCGAGCACGTTGTAGACGGGGGCTCCGGGCAGGAGCGTCGCGACGGAGGCCGGCACCCAGTCTCGGAGCGCGCTGCTCCAGGTGAGGACGTCGCTACCGGCGAGCCCCCTCAGTGCCTTTCCGCTTGGGCCTCGTCGCAGAATGCCCATCAGCCCGTCCTGAGCAGCATCATGGAGATGTCGCCCGCGACGCCCGAGTCGCTGCGCCGCAGGATGAGCCCGTCGGCAGCGACGGCGTTGCGGGTCGTGGAGTCATTGTTGCGGGTGACGCCCGCCGCGGCGCTCGACATCAGGCTCGTCAGGCCTGTTCCACCACCGCCCGTCGCGGTGCGCACGTGGCAGGTCGAGCCCACGACGGGCGTCAGGGTGTTGAGCCAGGCGTCGACGACGCGGATGGGGAAACCCAGGTTGCCGACGTCGACGATGGTGACGTCGTCGGCGGCCCCGCCCCCGCCCGCCGCGAAGGAGCGGTAGGCCATGAAGGGGATGGCGCGGTTGATGGCCGTGTTGATGATGATGGGCGAGACGTTGCCGAAGGCGCTTCCGGGCACCTCCACGCGCCAGCGGTTGAACTGGTAGCGCATGCGCAGGGTGGTGTTGCGCGTGAATTGATAGGCCACGGTCTGCGGCGTGCGCATGCTGGTCGTCGCGGCGCCGACGTCGTAGTTGAGCGTCCCGAGGAAGACGCTCGAGGTGTTGTCGTAGACGAGGTCGAACCAGAAGCCGTTCTGCTTCGCGGTAAAGCCGTCGATGTTGAAGTTGCCCGTCGGCTGGATGACGTAGCTGCCGCCCGGGCCGAGCGTCGAGATGTCGACGACGCCGAGCGCGCCGGTCGCCGTGGTGTTGAGGATCTGCTGGCCCGAACCCGTCGCCGCCGTCTCGAAGATGACGTTCACGTTGGTGGTCGTGATGGCGATGGAGCCGAACGCGCTCGCGGTCCGAGCGTCGAGGCGCAGGGTGCCCGTCGGAATCGTCGTGTAGGAGAAGCTCGTCGCGAGCACGCAGTCGACGAGGCGGCAGAGAGGGGCTGCCGTGCTGGTGATGGCCTGAGCGTCCAGCTCGCAGTCGGTCAGGGTCATCCCCGCCGTCATCGCGATGCTGGAGGTGGAGGTGAAGCGGGTGTCGAAGCCGTCGAGCGCGGTCACGACGATCGCGGCCTGCATCCAGCAGGAGTCGACCGTCAAGCGGTTACTGAGCGTGATGGTGCCGAGCGCCTGGCAGCCGATGAGGTTGAGGCCGCCCGAGCCGCTGATGGCGGGTAGCTGCACCTGATTGAAGCCGATGCCGCCGACGGTGTAGTTCGGGTGCGGGTCGACGTTGGTGAAGGTGAAGCTCTGGCTGCCGAGCGCGGGTAGGACCTCCGCGGTGTAGTCACCGGGCGCGATGACGATGGTGCCGCCCGTGAGCGCGAGCGCGAAGATGGCCGTCGCCAGGCGCGAGTAGGGGGCGATGGGGCTACCGGTCTGCAGATCGAGGTCTTGCGTCGAGCGGTTGTTGACGTAGACGACGCGACCGGCGGCTTCGAGGTCGGGGTCGATGATGTCGATGAGCGGACCTGAGGGGGAAGCGCGCAGGTTCAGTGGGAGTGTCATGGCGTGGTCTTCTCCGGCGATTGGGCAGCGGCGATGAGCACGAGCACCGCGACGACCGGGATGGCGATGAAGAAGTTGAACGCGAGCCGGTCGCGGCTCGTCTGGCTGTGCTTGGTGGGTTTTTTGACGGCCATCGGGTTCACTCCAGGGGCTTGACGAGCACGGCGCGGATCTCGTCGAAGACGTTGTGACACTGCTTGGCTCGCGCGATGTCGACGACGCCGTCGTCGCCCGTGAAGCGGGCGAGCTGCTCGGCACTGCCCAGCTCGAACACGCTCTCGGCCTGCACGAGCCAGTTGCAGTCGACCGGGTAGTGCGTCACGTGCAGGGCGCGGCGGCCGTCGGTCGACAGGTAGTGCAGCATGCTCACCGGGATGCGCCGGTGGTGGGTCGGGTCCTGGTCGGCGCCGTCGCTCTGGGGGTGGGGCCAGGCGAGCTCGAAGCGGCAGCCGGGGGCGGCGACGCGGAAGGCCTCGCTGAAGAACCAGAAGAAGGCGTCGGTCTTGATCGGCAGGGTGTCGACCACGACCCGGCGCGGCGCTCCCGGGGTCCGGATGGTGCGGCGCACGGCCGTCTCTCCGATGACGACGGAGTGGCGGGGGATGTGCTCGATGACGTGCCAGGCGCGCAGCCGCCGGCAAGAGCCGCTCTCGAACGGCCAGGGCTCGCCCGAGAACAGGTCCGCGTAGAGCACGCCGCCCGCTCCATCGGCGCCTCGAGGACGGGTGATGAGGTCGACGCCCACGAAACCCGGCGCGGGATCGGGGCCGCTACCGAGGTCGAGGCTGAGGTCGTCGTTCGGCAGGGCGAGAGTGAAGTCGGCCGAGGGTGATGTAGTCATGAGGCGGCAGAACGGTCACTCGTCGGCAAGGGGCTAGGGTCGGGGGACATATCCGGCAGCGAGACAGGGGACCGCTGCCGCGGTCGGAGAGCGCTCGGGAGGGGCCAGCCATTCCCACTGTCGTCAGGCCCCTCACCGAGGTTAGGGTCGAAGCGCTCAGCGCGTCTGGGCGTCGGCGTCGAAGGTGACGGCGACCTGACCCGTGGAGGCGCCCACGTTGGTGAAGCCGATGACCACGATGCCGGTCGACACCACGCGTGCGAACTGAACGGCAACGCTCGCCGTCAGGTTCGCTTGCGGCGACAGGCTGATGACGTCGCCCACCTTCACGTTCGGGCCGCTCGTGGGCACGAACGAGCCGGTGGCGGTGGCGGAGGCGGTCGTCGCAACCGGAGTCGCGGCGATGGCGATGGTGCCCTTGATGCTGGCGACTGGGCCTGACGGGGACTTACGATCTGACATGGTTTATGGGTCCTTGTGGGAGGAAGGGTGACGGATGAGGAGAGAAAGACGACGGCGGAGGAGTCCGACCCGGGAAAGAAGGCAAAACGAGCCCCTCCACCGTCCGAAGAGCGGTCAGCCCGCGCTCATGAAGCGCGGCGGACGGATGCGCTTGAAGGAGCCGGAGCCGGTGACGACGCGGCTGCCGCCAGCGCCGCAACCCGAGCGACGAGCGCCCTCGCAGAGCCAGCGCTTCTTGGCGGCGAGCGCGGCGGCCTTGACGACGGCGTCGGCCGTGACGCTGCGCACCTTCTTCTTGCTCGAGCGCTTCTTGGCCGCGCGGGGCGCTGAAGCCGTTCGCGTCGTGGTCTTCTTGCGGGGCGCGACCTTGCTGCGTTTGCCGGCCTTCTTGCGCTTCTTCTTGCCGGGCAGCCGCGCCGCTCGCGCCGCGCTCGCGCGGTGAGCCGCGAGAACCCGGGCTCGGGCCTTCTTCTCGGCCTTGGAGAGCTTGCGCGTGGGGCTCTTCTTGTGCATGGCGAGCGTCATCGCTCCCATCTGTTGGGCGATCTTGGCCTCCATCTCCTTGGCTGCTTTGGCAGCGATGGCGGCGCCGTAGTTGCCCCCACCGAGCGACGATCGGTAGGCAGCAGCGACAGCCCGGGCGGCTTTCTTGGCTGCGGACTTGGCGGATGCTTTTGACATGGTCAGGTTTCTCGATGTGAAACGGCGGGCAGGACCCGCCGTGGGGGCTGATGAGGGTTTAACGGTGCAGGAGCCGATAGACGAACCACCCGAGGGCAGTGACCACTACGGCAGCGAGGGATGAGTGTGTGATGGCGCTCCGGCCGTCATTCGGCGCGGGAGGCGCTTCGGTGGCGATGGCCTGGGGCCAGCCAGGAGTCGGAGTGCTCGGATTCGGAACGTTCGAGGCCGAGGGCGACGACGGCGTCGATGGAGCGGACGGCGCGTAGCCCCCCGCGCCGAAGCCGCTCAGGTAGATGCCGCGCTCCTTCTCTCGCCTCGAGACGAGCACTGGGTTGACGGCCCCGTCGCTCTTGTTCCACAGGAGGAAGGCATCGGCGGCCGACTGCCTGTCGCCCATGTTGTGCATGCGCGCGACGGTCGAGCCGGCGAAGCCACCCTTACCGCCTGCGACGTCGCCCGTGCCGATGTTGTAGGCGAGGCTCACCATCGCATCGAACTCGTGCTGGAGCGCCGTCGGGGTCGTGTAGGAGACGGCCGCCTCGTACTTGACTGCGTCTTGGTCGAAGAGGCGATCGGCCTCCGCGCGGGTGATGACGTCGTCCTTCTTCGCGCCGAAGTGGCCGTAGCCGATGGAGTAGCCTTTGCGCGTGTCGGGGTACGCCTTCAGGCTCAGGCCTTCGAAGCCTTTGATGAGCGCGCGGCCCTGGTCACTGAGCTTCATGGTCGTTCAGAGCCCGAGCCCGAAGCGCAGGCTGACGGGGACGATGCCCGCGGTGAGGTTGTCGATGCGGACGAAGTTGGTCGACCCCGGGATCTCCACCTTCGCGCCGAGCGCCAGGAGCTGCACGCCCGTCAGGGTCGTGACGAACCCCGTCGTGGGCGACTGCATGAAGTGGTAGAGCATCAGCGCGTCGTAAGCGCCGGTGCTCGGGAACGCGCTCGCGGGCAGCGCTTGCATGCTCCGGGCGTAGCGCGGCATCCGGAAGGGATCGCCGACGCCGATGGCTTGATTGAGCAGGAAGGAGCGGCTCGGGGAGGCGCCGTCGATGCTGCCCTGTCCGACGAGCGCGCGCAGGCGAATGCCGGCCTGGATGTCGCTGTTGCTCTCGTATCGAGCGTTGATGATGAGGGTGTTGCCCGTGACGTTGAAGGCGACCCCGGGGCTCCAGTCGACCTCGAACTGGTCGACGATGCCGCCGGCGCCGACCGCCACCTCGGCGACGATGTTGTAGAGCGGCGTGCCCGTGCTGGTGAACGGGATGTCGGCGCCGAGCATCACCGACCAGGCCTTCGGATAGTCAAACTCGCCGAGCTTGAGGATCATCTGCCGGTTGGTGGCGTCGGGCTGGAACGGTGCTTCGAAGCCGAACTCGTTATTGCCCGACCACATCGGGTGCGAGCGCAGCGGCACCTGCTGCGCCATGGGCAGGCTCGGAGCGCTGCGCGACTGCAGCCGCTGCGCGCGCAGCGTGAAGTCGTCGAGCATGGGGCGGCTGTCGTTGCCCGCGAACACGGGCGGGAAGAGCGGGCGCCGGCTCATGGAGTGCTCCGGCCCGTCTTCTGCGACGAGGGGACTGCGCGGGGCGCCTCGGCGGGAGCCGCCTTTGGATGCGGCTCGTTCTTCATGGCGTCGACGATGCGCTTCTGATCGGCGTTCAGGGTCTCGGGGGCCCGATAGACGAGGGTCGACCAGTACAAGGCCCGCTGCTCGTCGGTGAGCGCCGCGGCGGCAGCGCCCATCTCGGTCTTGGGCGGCGGCACCGCGGCGAGCTTCTGCGGCTCGACGCCGAAGTCCCGGCGGATCAGCTCCACGAGCCGCGGATCACCCGCGGCGTTCTGGTAGAGCAGCCCCGGTTTGCCGGGCTCACGCACGCTGCGGCGCAGGAATTGAACGACTGTGGTCTTGCCGGGGTCGCGCACGACGACGGTGCCGATCTCGGGGAAGTCCTCGACCGAGTAGACGAAGCCCGAGCGCGGCCCGAGGCAGATGAGCTTGCGCACGCCGGTCTGGGGCTTGGTGCGCCCCATCGCGACGAGACCTCCTACGAAGAAAACGGCTGGAATGAAAAACACGGCTCTTTCCCTTTCCTCTCGGCGGCCCGAGAGACGTCAGACTTGCAGCTTGCTCGCCTGGCCCACGGCGCGGGCCACGAGCACGAAGACGAGGTAACCGAGCGCGACCCTCTGGACGGCGACCCGTGCGGCGTTCGTCTTCATGGCGTCTTGACCACCCTGCCGAGCGCGAGCGCGCCGAGGTAGACGACCGCGCCGAAGAGCAAGAGGCTCTTGATCTCGGCGATGGGGTCGATGGCGTCCGGATCGGGGATATACTCGGGGTTTTCGGTCTTCTCCTGTCGCCAGGCGTCGACCGATCGCGTCTCGATGTCGGGCAGTCCGAGCTTCACCCAGGGCGTCGGCGCGCTGACCTCGAAGTAAAACGCCGTGCCGATACGCTTCCAGATGATGTTGAAGTCGGTGTCGACCGCGAAGACGGGCAGTCCGTTCGGCGCGACCCGCTGCGAGATGGAGCCGATGACCTTGACGGTGCCGATGTTGGCCGTGACCCACGCGCTCCAGCGCGCCGTCTCCGCTTCGGTGATGAAGACGGAGTAGCGCCCGGGCGGCAGCGGATCGCGGCGTTCGAGAGCCAACTCAGACCTCGGCCTCGACGTCGGTCGGGCCCGGCGCCGTGAAGGGCTGCCCATCGAGACGAACGACCTTCTCCAGGCGCCCGATGCCGTAGAAGGACTGGCCGAGCGTGATGGCGGCATTACCCGCCGGGGTTGCCTTGAAGCTCACGGCGCTCGTCGGGTAGGGCTCTCCCACCTGGGCCCAGAAGGGCGGCACGCTCGCCGGGGCGAAGACCACCATGCTCACGCCCTTGGGCTCGAGCGCGGCGCGCGCGGCCGCTTCGGTCGCCTCGAGGCGCACGAAGAAGAGATAGGGCACCTGAGCCCGCAAGGGCTGTGGCGAGCCCGGCGCGGCCATGTCGGCGACCTCTTTGCTTCGACCCTTGTCGATGACGAGGTAAGCGACGGCGCCGAGCGCGAGCCAGGGGAGAAAGGAGGTCATGGGTCGGGTCTTTCCGCGGCGAGGGGTAGAGCTTCAGGGCGTGAGCGCGCCCGCGACGTTCGCGTAAGGGCAGCCGCCACCTCGGCGTGAAGACTGGCGTCCCGAGACCGTGATGCCGCTCCAGCCCCCCGAGCCCACGGTGGGGTAGATGGAGTGCACGGCGCCGACACTCGGTAGTGCTCGTTGAAAGATGATGTCGTGGAATGCAGTCACGATGCGGCTGCTTACCCGTCGACGGAGCTTCGGCGTCATGGACTTGAGTACGTTCGCCAAACGACGCCGAAAGACGGGGTTACTCAGGTTGGCGCGAGTGAAAAGATAGGTGGGGAAGCTGTTTCCCGCGACGGCGAGGTCGCCGAGGCCTCCGACGGCGATGTCGCCGAGCCCCGCAACGGACAGGTGCTGCAGGCCGCCCGCGACGCCGTCGTGCACGCGCAGGTGCTTTCGCAGGCCAGAGCCTACGGCGTCACAAGCGCAGGCGCCGATGATCTGCTCATCGAACGCGCCGTCATCGCTCACGCCGTCTGAGGATTCGACCAGCTCGCTCGGGGTGTCTGTGTGTTGCATGTTGCCTTTGACCTTCGTGGTAGGGAGAGGGAGTGAGAGCACGTGCCGACCGCTCTTCGTGCGCTTGAGGTGGTGGATCGCCCGGGCGAGCTCGAGGGTGGCGGCGGCCTTCAATCGCGCCTCGGCGAGCGAGCCTTCGGCGGGCGTCGTCTCGGTCAGGGCTCGAGCGAGGAGCTGCCGCGGCGACGCGAACAGCTCGGGCGCGATGGAAGACCGGCGCGTCACGGCGTGAGAACCCCCGCGACCGCCGAGAGGTCCTCGAGCTGGTAGCCCCCGCCGCCGGGCGTGACGGGATAGAACGGGCCGTCGATCTCCTGGCCCGGGTCGTCGGAGCCGCCCCAGGAGGGCGTCGCGCCGACGTTCCACCCGCCGCTCACGGCTGCGAACGAGCCGCGCAGCGTCGGGTCTTTCGGGCCCCGATAGAGCACGTCGGGTCGCAGCGCCGCCGAGGAGCGCTGCACGAAGCGGCCCCGCGGCGCCCGGACGATGCGGCCGTCGGCCGTGATGAGCATGCCGGCGACGCCGCCGGCGGCCGACTGCTGCAGGCGACTGACGGTGTCGAGCGCCTGGGCGCTGCGAGCGATGACGCTCGCGGCGAGCCTGGCGTCGGTCGAGCCCGCGCGGGCCTTGTCGGCGATGTTGGCGATGGATGCCTTCACCTTGCTCGACAGCACGACTTGCTTGGCGAGGCCAGGAGCGGCCTTCTGGATGTTGCTGCGCACGTTGACCGCGCGCTGCACGAGGGCCTTGGCTGCAGCGGGATCGGCGCCCGTCTTCTGCAGGATCGACTGAGCGGCGGCCTTGCCGCGGTTCACCTCGACCTGGGCGTTCTTGGCCACGGCGGCGATGACGCCCGCCGCGCGCGCCGTCGTGACGGCTCGGATGCCGACGCCGAGCGCCGCGGCGGCCTTGGGCGAGACGAAGCTCATCGCGCTCGGCATGGGAGCCGCCTTGGTCGCGGCCGCGGCGCCCATGTCGACGAGCGCTCCCGCGGCGCCTTTGATGACGCCCTTGCCGCCGGCTCCACGGCTAATGGTGTGGGCGCTGATGGCGAGCGCCGGGTTGGCGAGCTGCAGAACCGGGTTCTTGGCGACCTTGCCGACGACCTTCCCGACGGCCTTGACGACCTTGTTGTGCGTGACGCTCTTGACGGCTTTCTTCAGAAAGCTGCCGAAGCCGCCGACCTGGTCCCCGGTAGCCTCTTCGAGCCCGAGCGCGCGCATCATGGCGATGAGCCGAGGAACGTTGACGCGCACCTCGATGGGGAACACCTGCGGCATGCCGGCCGAGTCGGGCGTGACGACGCAGCAGCGCGTGACGACGTCGTCGCCCTCACGCACCATCACGGCCCGCACCCAGAGCGGCTGAGCGCTCATCGGAACACCTTCTCGACGCTGATCTTCTCGATGACCGCGGTCGAGACCGGCATGCCCGGCTTGGGGGCGACCTTGCCGTTCGGGTCGCTGCCGCCGAGCGTGAACCAGGCCTTGCCTGCCTGCACATCGCTCACGTCGATGAGGAACGAGTGGTCGATGATGGCGCGCTCCGGCGTCACGCCGACGAGCGCGCCCTGCTGGTTGCTCATCAGCTGCGCGAGCTGACGGAACTGCAAGAGGCTCGACAGCGCGGGCTGGAAGCGAACCGTGAAGCGATACATTACGTTCTTTTTGAGCGTCGCCATGGCGGGTACTTCTTTCGGAGACTCGGAGAGATCGGCAGAGGCGCTGGTCACGCAGGACAGGCAGAACAGCAGCGGGGCGATGAGCAGCCGGGCGATTACTTCAGGCCCCCAGCGCCCGTTTCACGGGTGGCGCTCGCTTCGAGCTGGGAGGCGAGCGTCGATAGACCCCGGCTGCGCGCGGCGGCGGCGAGGTCCGTGAGCTGCTTGCGATACGCGGGCAGGTCTCGGGCCTTGGTGCCGGCCTTGGGCCAGTACATGACCGCGGGCAAGATGCCCTGACCGGCCTTGGCGAGCGCGAGCATCGTGCCCACGCCGGGCAGGCCATCGGCGGTGCCGCCCGCGGCGCTCTGGAAGCGCTTGACGAGCGTCATGTCCTGCTTGCCACGGCTGCCGGCCACGCCGTACTTGCTCTGTAGCGCTCGCAGGTGCGTCGCGACCGCTTCGGCATTGACCTCGAGCGCGGTCTTGGGCGCCGGATCGGGGCGCGGCGTCGCGCTCGCCGGCACCGAGAGCGGCGCCGTCGGGAGCGTGCCGATCTTGGCTCGCGTCGCGGGACCCACGTCACCATCGGGCGTCAGGCCCCGCTTGCTCTGCCAGTCCTTGGTCGCCGCGTCCGTCGCGGGCCCGAAGACCCCATCGGCGACGACGGTCGTGTAGCCCGCGGCGATGAGCACGAGCTGCCAGGCCCGGACGTCCTCGCCCGTCATGTACGGCTTGGCCGTGAGCTTGAGCACGCGCTGCCCCGTGGCGGCTGTGGCGATGGGCGCCGCTGCAGCCGAGGCAGCCGCCGCGGCCGCTTGGGTCATCTGGTCGATGTCGGTCGCGGCCTGGCTCATCGCCTGCGCCGTGCGAATCTGCAGGATGAGAGCATCGAGCGAACCGATGAGCAAATCCCGCTGCGGGCTCTGCGGCAGCTGCAGGAGCGCCGCCTTCAACGCCTCGAGCTTGGCCGGATCGCGCTCGAGCTGGAGCGCCCGAGCGATGGTCGCCGCGAGCTCCGCCGGGACTCCCGGGATCGGGGCGGGCGGAGAGGCCGGCGGCGGTAGCATCTTGCTCGCTTGCTGCGCGTAGCCTCGGAGCGCGGCGGCGCTCTCGGGGTAGCCCGCTTGCTCGAGGCGGCTCGACAGCTCCGTCGCGTGCTGGATCGCCGCGACCGTGACGGGCCCCCGGACGACGCCCCCCGCGTCGACCCCGAGCGCCATCATCGTGGCGATCATCTCGGCCTGAAGACTCGCCGGCATCGGGGGTTTGCCAGGACTGCTCGTCGTGGTCGACGAGGTCGAGGCCGCCGCGGCGCCCGCGCCCGGGACCTGGATGGAGAGGTCCTTCAGGGCGGCATCGAGCACGGCCTTGGGCACGTCCTGGGCGACGCCGGAGAGCATGCGCACGCCCGCAATCTGAGTGAACCGGCACACGCGCAGCTCGCCGTGAGGACCCCAGCTGCCCGCGGGCGCATACACGTCGACCGTCGTCACGGGACCGATGGTGGAGACCGTGACGAGCTTCCAGCTGTGGCCGCCGGCAGAGACCGTCTGCCCCGTCGCCGTCGAGGGCGCCGGGGTCGCCGGTAGCGTCGCCGGAGGGCTGACCGCGCCGCCGCCGCCTTCGGTAGCGCCGGCCTTTTTGCTGCTGAAGAGCAGCGCTCCGAGCGCTCCGAGCGCTGCGAGCGGGAGGATGGGGTTGAGCTTCTTTTTGGCCATGGCGATGACGGTTCCCTTCAGCGCGGGGTCAGAGGGTCAGACCGAAGTCGGCGGCCGCGGCGGCTTTGATCGCGTCAGGCACCCCCGCGCCGACGCCCACGATCTTGCGCGAGGCCATGTCGCTGCCGTTCTGCGAGTAGCGGAGGACACTCAGCTCCTCGTGCGGCCCGAACGTGCCCGCCGGGGTGAAGACCTCGTAGGTGTGCGTGCTGCCGGCAGTGCCGATCATCACGACGCGCCAGCTCTTACCGCTCTTGCCGGTGACGGTGTCGCCCGGCTTCTTCAAGAAGGTCGCGGCGCCGAGCCCGAGCGCGCCGAGCGCGGCGACGAGGAGCAGGCCTTTCGAGTTGTGTTTTGCCATGGTCAGAGGTCTCCGAGAGAAAATGAGTCGCGGGGCTATCGCCCCCAAAAAGGGTTGCAGGATCAGGGGGTCGTGATGCCGGCGCGCGCGGCCTTGTGGTTGCCCATGCCGAGGCGCTTGCTCGGATCCTCGACTTGACCGTTCGCGCGTCGCACGAGCACGTGGTACATGCGGGCGCCGCGGATGGGGTCGAACTCCCATTTCAATCGGACCTTGGCGTTCTCGCCGGCGTTTCTCAGCTCGGCGATACGCCAGCAGCAGAGATCATCACAGTCCGCCCAGCCGCGAGAGAGCACGACGGGCACGGCGGCGAAGTCTTCGTAGGGCTGCCCCGCGGGCTCCTCTTCGTAGCGAATCCCGCTCTCGTAGATGCCCGGCACCTTGTACAGGCGCAGGTACATCCGATTGGCCATGATGACGGCTTCGAGCGCTTCGCGGATGACGAGCGCGAGGAGCTTGCTCGGCTTGAGCCACTTCTTGCCGTTCGGCGAGTTCTTCGGAGCGAGGTTGAGCAGGATCTTCATATCGATGATGCTCGGCGCTCAGGGGCTCAGCTGGAGGGGCTGCCCACCGATTTTCTCTTTCAGCTCTTTGCGGAAGTAGAGCAGAGCGATCGCGGCGACCGCCGCGACGATGAGCGGGCCGTTGTCCGCGATGAAGCTCTTCGTTCGGCGCTGGGCCTGGCCGATCTTCACGCGCCGGTTGCGCGAGGCGAGCTGTCGACGCTCGGCGGGGGAGAGGTCCTTGACGTAGCCTTCGCGCTTACCGAGGGGAGAACGCCTGTGAACGACGGCCATGAGGGAATCACTCGCTATGGTGGGGAAAGACGGGCGACGACTGCTTCGGATGCCATGATGGCTTTTCGGGTTTTCTCGACGCTGAAATGCATCGAGCGCCACATCCGGAGCGACTCTAGGAGACCGGTGAATCTCGCGTCGCTGGACTGAAACTGCTCTCGGGGCTCTCGTCGGGGGGAAACGGATGACTACGAGCTACATCCCTAGTCCCGATGTCCAACGCCTGGCCCGGTCAGGCCGACAGCGTTCGAGTGCCCGCGCGCGAATTACTTCGCGGGTTACTTGGCGATGGTGCCGACGAAGCCGGCGCTGAACTCGAACGTCGCGCCGCTCTTGTTGCGAATCGTCGCGGAGATCTGATTACCAATCTCCGCGGTGTCGAAGTTGACGCCGGTGTTGATCGCCACTTCGGAGAACAACGCGCCGGGAACCTCCGCAGACTGCACGAACTGCGAAACGTTACCGACCTTGATGTCCACGACGCCCGAGTCGAAAGCGATGTCCGACGGGATGACGAGGCGCTCGGGGCGGAACAGGTTCTGGGGCGAGGCCGGGATTTGCGACTGCGTGCCCGCGGTGATGGTCGTCGGGACCACGCCGAGCGGGTAGCGGCGACGGCGATCCAGCTCGCGCTGAACCACGGCGCCCGCGTTGCGCTGGGCGATCTTGGCGAGGACGGCCTTCGCCTTGGAGTTGCCCTGCTGGGCCGCGCCCACGAGAGCGCCGATGATCTCCGAAGAGCCATCGCCGCCGACGAGGAAGTCGCTGCCGCCGCCGGAGCCGCTCACTGCGAGGGCTTCGAGCAGAGCGTCCGGGTCGTCACCGATGAGAGACGGGTCGTAACCGATCGAGCCGCCGAGAATGTCGTATGCCACGTTGGGGTATCCTTGGATGGGGTTGGGGTTGGGGTTGTCAGACGCGGCGCCGCCGGAGCGGGGCCGCGTCAGAACACTGAGCGCCAGTGAGGCGAGCGTGGAGCCGAGCCCTCCGTAGAAGCCGCTCGCGAGCGCGGGGTGAAACCCGATCGACGAGCGCGTCATGGGCTATCGTCCTCTCGGCTCCCGGTTTCTCTCAGACGCCGCTCTCCGCGAGCGCCGTCGCGATGGGGTCGCCGAAGGGCGCCGCCATCTGCGTCTGGTGGTAGCTGAGGCTTCGCTCCCCGGCGCCGGGGCTCGGGAGCATGCCGTAGCCGCCTGCGACGAGAGAGAGGCTGCCGGTCTTGGCGAACTTGCGCGCGAGCTGCCCGAGGTAGTGCCCGAGCACGCCTGCGGCGGCGTGAGTCGCGGGCGCTTCGAGCCGCTTGAAGCTCTTGCTGATCATCCCGCCGCCGAGCGCGAGCGCGCCGAGCGCGACGACCGCGACGGCTTCGTAGTCGATGGTCGTGCCGGGGATGTTCCAGGCGCCGCTCGGAGCTTCGAGCCGACCGCGCAGATACCCGAACGCCGTAGCGCCGAGGCCTGCCGTGGCGAGCACGACGGCGTTGTCCTGCGTGCCTTTGCTCTTGAGCTGCTCCTTGAGGCGCTGCGCGAGAGCGCGTGAGCTGTTCACCTGCTCGCCGAGGCGGGCGAGCTGGGTCTCCTGAATCTGAACTACGGCCATGGGGTCTCCTGAAAAGTGGGATGCCGTGCTCGCTGAGCCGGCGATGACGCTCACTTTTCTGACAGGCGAAGAATGAGGCCGCAAGTAGCTGAAATCATTATTCTTTTCAGACACGCGTCGGTTAGACGACTGTCTGGCTTATCCACCCGGGGCAGGCTGCCGCATGGCGAGATAGCTCACTCATGCTCGGAAACAGCCTCCATTGCCGCGCCAAAAACCTCCCGAAGACGAGCCCGAAGACGACGACGAAGCCGACGACGAGTCCGATGAGGATGTCGACGACGACGACGGCGACGACGACGACGACAGCGACGACGACGACGACGACGAGAGCGATGACGAGGAAAGCGAACCGGATGAGGACGACTCTTCCGACGAAAGCTCCGAAGAGGAACGACCTCGACGCCGTCGCCGTTTTAGTCGATCGACTCCTCCGAGCGGCATGGGTCGGCCCTCGACGGGCCCCGCGCGCCGCGCCGCCACCAGTGCTGCGCCTCGGATGGGGTCGGACGTGGTAGCCGAGACGGAGACGGAGCTAGCGCCCGACATCTCGAGCTGGCCTGGCACTGCGGAAGCCGCGCGCCAGGTAGGCCGTCACCCGAGCACCATCAAGCTGTGGCGCTCGCAGAGCCGCATCCGCGCCATTCAGGACGCCTCGGGATGCTGGCGGCACCATCCCGACGATCTCGCCGAAGCCGTCGACACCCCCGATCAGACCGATCCGGGCAGCGTGCTCGCGAGCGGCATGAACGCCATCGTGCAGCAGGGCGCGAGCGCCAATGAGCGCCTGCTCGCGATGACGGAGATCGCGACCGAGGGGCTCAAGGACGCCGCCGGCGTGCTGCGTAAGGAACTCGAGCGCGCCTACGAACGCATCAACGACCTCGAGAACAAGCTCGCCGAGCTGCGCGACAAGCACGCAGCGACCCACGCCGACGACTTGAAGCACGAGCGCTTCATCAAAAAGCTCGAGCTCAAACACGAACTCGACGTCTCGGGCGCCGCCGAGACGAGCGTGCGGCTCAATGGGCTGCTCTCGATCCTCGGCCCCATCGCGGCGAGCATCGGGGCGCGGGTGCTCGGCAACATCGCCGAGGCCGAGCGCTCCGACGCTCGGATCGCGGGCGCCATCCCGGGGCCCGGCTCTGCCGCGCCCGAGGCTGCGAAAGCGGCCCCGAGCGAGCCCGGCCCCAGCTCTCCCGTAGCACCTTCATCCCCCGCCGACGCCGCCGCCGCGACGTCGACAGAAAGCGACCGCGACCTGCCCATGGAAACCCGCATCGCCTCGGCGATGAGCCGGCTCTGCGCCGCCATTCGACTGCTCGACAAGCCCGCGTTCTCGGGGCTGCGGGCGATGCTGCCGCCCAATGTTGCTGCCGCCCTCGACGACGTCGCCCAGAACCAGAGCGACAGCACGGTCGGTCGCGCGCTCGCCGTCATCGTGCAGGCCGCGCAGAACCTCTCGGACTTGCAGTTCCGAGCGCTCGAACCCATCGCGCCCCGCGACGTCGCGGCCGTGCTCGCCGAGCTGCGGGTGCTCTTGCGCAACGTCCAGGTGCAGCCGGACAATCCGTCATGAAGCTCGTTCGACTCCGGGTGACGAACGTCTCGACCGAGCAGCGTAGCCGGCGCGAGCGCGGTCAGGGCTATCTCGCCCCTCTGCCGAAGGTGACTCAGGTCCTGCTCGCGGCCGATGACGAAGACGCCTACTCGGTGCTCGGGACCCAATCGGTCACGCTCGATCTGCTCGACCGTCACCCGCTGCTCGACGGCCTGCACGTCGACCAAATCTTCGAGCTGCGCCCGCTGCCAGCTCATCCGCACCCTCCATCCCCCGGAAGAAGTGACCCATGAAAGTCGTCAAGCTCAAGAAGGAAGATATCGCCGAGTGGCGCAGCAACGTGAGCCACCTCGTCGATGAAGAGGGGCACCTCAAGAGCAAGCTCGACAGACCCCTCGAAAACGCGCTCTCGCAGGTCGTGCGCAGCGCCCGCAGCCAGCGCAAGAGCATCAGCCAGAAGGTGGGCATCGGCAGCCGTGAGCACGTCATCGCCGTCACGGTCACCCGAGCGGGGCTCGACGCGAACGATCTGAGCCTCTCTCCCACCATCGACGGGCTGCGGGTCGTCTCGGGCCGTGACGTGGTTTGCGCCCGCATGCTCCAGGAGCACGGCGAGTGCCAACTGCGACTGCAGAACGGCGTCATCCTGAAGGTCGTCCGCAACCCGGAGATCCATCGTCCGACCCTGAAGGAGAGCCAGCAGATAGCGCCCAAGCCCGAGCACTGCCCGTGCAAAACCTGGGGCCACCCGCACCCGGGCACGCATTTCTCGACCTGCCAATGGAACCGCCTGGCGCCGCCCGAGGAGCGCGCCCCGACCGACAAGCTCGACGAGGAAGAGGTGCGGATGCTGCCGACGGAGGCCTTCGCGGGGCTGAGGCCCCGCGCCCCCGTCGTGCCGCAAACCAACCCCATCGCGGCGCGCGTCGACCCGCGCGCGGTCGTGGTGCAGGCGGTGGAGCTGGACTCGCCGGACACCTGTCGCAACGGCTGCCTCGAGTGGGCGACGCCGAAGGGCTTCCCCATCGCCCAGGGCCAGCACCACCCGACGTGCAACTTCTACAAGCCGTGGATGCTGAAGACGGCGCGCGAGGTGCCGCGCTGGCTCGTCGACTTGCACACGGGTCAGAAGGTCCGCGTCGCGACCGACAGCGAGATCGGCGAGGCAGACGTGACGGCGCAGCGCACGGGCAGCCCCATCATCCTCGTCGAAGAGGTGCCCTATGCGGTCATCCTCGAAACGGAGCTCGACTCCTCGCTCGCCGAAGCGGACGCGCTCAGCGCCACGGGGACCGGACCGTGAAGCTCGACGCGCCCTCGGACGGGGGCCGGCTCTCCGCGGTGGCGAGCCTGCTCGCTCGGCCGCGCCTCTCGAGCCCCGCCGAGCGGGTCACGGTCGCGGCGCGACTCTTCGAAGACCGCCGCCAGGACCGTCGATTCGTGGAGCTGCGGTTGACGGAGCCCTTCCGCCCGAGCGCGCTCCTGCTCTGGGGCACCGCGCTCGAAACCAAGGTCCGGGATATCGTCATCGGCGGCGACAGCCAGCTCCTGTCGACCATCCCCGGGTGCCTGTTCGAGTCGGAGCTGTCGTTCGAGGAGTTCGAGCGGCTGCTCTCGCCCTGGAAGGAGGGAGCGCCGCCGCTCTTGACGGCCCCCGCCATCCGGCAGCTCGGGCTCATCTTCCGGCTCGACATGCCGACGATGGTCGTCGGTCAGGCCCTACAGCTCGACCTCGAGGGCGGATTCGACCACGGGGTCATCATCGGCGACATGCTCGCGCCCTTGCCCGAGAGGAGCGTCGCGTGAGCCAGAACACCTCCGGGCACTTCGAGCTGTGCGTCGCACGCTGGCCCGAGGACAGTCGGAGCGCGACGGTTCGACGCAAGCTCACCGTCAAGCCGACGCGCCTGTTCAAGGCGACGGCGCTGCTCGTCTGGGGCGCGACGGAAAAGACCGTCCTGCACCGGCTGACGGTGGCGGGTGAGCGGGAGCTCGAGGGGCCTATTCTCCTGCAGGCCTACTACCAGGCGCGCTTACCGTTCGAGGAGTTCGAGCGGCTGCTCGTGCCGCGCCCCGACGATCACCCGATGCTGCCCTCGCTCGCCGCCATCGGCGACTGGGGCGACATCTATCTGTCCGCCGTGACGCTCGGCACGGAGATCACCATCGACGTCGAGGGCTCGTTCGAGCACGCGCTCTTCATCGGCAAGGCGCCCCGGTACATGACGGTGGGGCAGCTCATCGCCGAAGGCCGCCACGGTCGAGGTCGCTCGTGAAGCGCCGCGACCGCAAGCCGGCAGAACGCCGCATCCTCGTCTCCCCCTCGGGCGAAGGTTTCGTGCTGCGTCCCCACCACCGCCTCGCGCTCTGGCTCTTCCTCGGCTGGCATCGCTTCAAGGAAAGACTCTCCCGTGAGTGGTTTTGACGGTTACCCGCTCCATCGCTTGAACTCGGGCCACATCCGGGCGTGGCTGCTCATCCCGATGCTCAAGCGCGAGATGGCGAGCTTCCTCAGCAAGACCTACCGCACGGGCTGCGTCGTGCTCAACCCGACGCTGCACGCTTTCGCGCTCGTCGACCCGCGCGGCAACATCACGGAGCTGCCGCCCCCGCATCGCAAGTTTGCATTCTGGCAGCTCGCCAATAAACCGTCGCTGAAGGCCGGCGAGTGCGCGTGCCGTAACTTCTGGGATCCGGAGACGGAGGGGCCGTGGGGCAACCGGGACCGCGAGCGCGAGCGCGACATCCATCACCCACACTGCCAGAGCCGGGAGGTCTCGGGGGAGGCGTGGAAGATTGCCTATCAGAGCGCGACGGCGCGGGTGGAGGAGAAGCGTGCGCCGCAAGCCCGCCCCGACGAGTGGACGAAACAAGCAGAGAAGCTGGAGGGCCGATGAGCGACGAGACCGTGATCGATGACCTGGACATAGCGCTGCTCGAGCATGACGCCGCTGCAGCGGGCGACGGGAAGCGCTTGGCGCTCTGCCAGCTCGCGCTCGGCACCGAGAGCTACGCCGATGAAGCGTGGACGACCGCCGAGACGTCGCTGTCGCCCGAAGACCGCCACTGGCTCGCGACCCTCGGCGTCGCAGGCGCCCGCGCCGAGTGCGCCCGCATCCTCAGCGAGGCCTGAAGCCCCATGAACCGACGCGATCGACGCGCCGTCCAGTCGCGAGCCCGAGCGGCAGGGGAGCGCCCCGAGCAGCTCGCGGCGCGTGCCGAGCGCGAGGGCTACGCAATCTACCAAGCCACGCCCGAGCACTCGAAGAAGCTCGGTGACATTCAGACTCGCATCTTCAACCACTTCGACGACGTCAGCTGCTCGGACGTCTTCATGGTCTGTCTGACTCTGTGCTCGGTGATGGCCGTCTACGGAGCCTCGAACACGGTCGACCAATTCCCCGTGCGCAGTCGCGAGTCCTTCCTCAAAAACTGCGCCGAGCGCTACGACGGCATGGTCGCCCGGAAGGCGGCCTACGAGGAAAAGAAGGCCGTGCTGCAATGACGGCGCTCGTCGGTTTTCTCGTGACGATCTGGATGCTCGGCATGGTGGGCGCCGTGCTCGTCAGCGTCACGCATGGGGTGCGCCCCACGGGCTGGCCCTGGTCGGTGCCGCTCTGGCCCGTCTTCATCGCTGCCGAAGTCTGGGAGCACTACCAGAAGAAGCGCCGGCTCCGGCGGCTCTTGCGGGAGGCCTTTCGCCGGTGAGCCTCATGCAGCTAGAGACCGTGGACGAGTTGCTCGAGGTCGTTCGCGGCATCCTCGCCGATATCGAGCCCGGGGCGCTCGGCTGGGCGCTGCCGCTCGTCCGGCGCCTGGAGCAGGAGGTGATCGCCGCGCAGCGACCGCCACCGACAATCGGCGACAGGGTCGTCCATCGCCTCACCCCCGAGGAGCTATCGCTGCTCACCGGGCTCGGTTTTGCTCGCCGAGAGCTGCTCATGGGGAGGTATCATGCGCACGTCACCATCTGTCTGGACAGCGCCCGCGAGCGCGTCGAGTCGACGGACTTGGCCCTGACTTACCTCGGTCCTCTCTGAGCCGCTCGGACCCTTCATGACCCAACCGCCCCCGAAACACGACGGCTCGCCCGAGGCTCGACTCGAGGCGCTCTTCGCCGCCCACCCCTACTGCCTGCACGACGTCGAGGCGATGCTCATCGACGCGGCCATCGCCCGGCAGAAGGGCTGCGTCACGGCCGCCGCGAAGGAGCTCGGGATCGGTCGGACCACGGTCTACCGGCACTTCAAGCGCCGCCAGGCGGGTCAGCGCTGATGGCTGCCTTCCCGCCGAGCCCCCCGCGATCGACGACGGGCATCCTCACGGTCGCCATCGCGGGTGATGCCACAGCCACGGCGACGACCGTTTGGCGCGTCCCCAAAACGGTGGCGACGACCGACAGCGGGGCCTCACCCTTCAACCCTGCAGCGTGGCCCGCCAATCGCCACGAGCGGCGCCGCGCTCGCGCCCTGTCCCGGAGACGGCGATGAAGAAGGACCCGCTGCACGTGCGCTGTCACGCCTGCTCGGGGCGCTTCGGCTTCGACATCGACGAGGACCGCCCGACCGCCTACCACTCGCTGCCCTTCTGCCCGGCGTTCGTGGCCATCGAATCGACCATGGACGCGCTGCGCTTCGCCGAGAAATGCGACATGGCCGTCAAGCCTGTCTGAAAGGAAAGAACACGAATGAGCAGCCCCGTCTTCATGGTCATCGAGAAAACCGTCTCCCAGGGAGGCTCCATCGGCCCCCACGCCCCCTACCGGCAAGCCGCCGTGCGCTTCGCCGCCGTCACGCCCGCCGGCATCGACAATGGAAGCCTGTTCCTCGTCTCCGACGCCGCCGATTTCGCGGTCGTGTTCAAGGACGCCGACACCGACCAGGCCGAGCGCTTCGTCATCGGCGCGCGCTACGAGCTGCGCCTGGTCGAGCCCGAGGCTGAACGGCCGTGAGCCTCTACGAGCTGGCAGACTACGCGCGCGGCATCCCGCAGCGGCTCATCGCTGCAGAGAATCGCTTGCGCTACCTCGCCGAGGTAGCCGCCAACGTGCAGCAGTACGTCTCCAAGATCTCCTCGCGTCTCAAAGAGCCTGAGCCCGCGGGGACCTTCGTCTACCTCCTGCCGCCCGAGCCGGCCTTTCCCATGGCCTGTCAGCGCGCGGCCGTGGCTCCCGGCTCTCGCATGCAACTCTCGTTCGAGACCTATGACCCGGTGCCGAGCGGCATCTGGGTCGTGGTCAGCGGTCCCGCGAACGTGCGCGGCGTCAAACTCGGCAACTGCTACCAGCAGAGCATGAACGACTACAACGGCCACGTGTGCAAGACCGCCGAAGTCTGGAGCCCCGGCGTGCGACTCATCGTCGAGCTGGAAGCGTGACCCGGACCGACTTGCTCTGGCGCCCCACCGATCCGGAGGGCCGGCGCTGGGAGCTGTGGAGCACCGCGCCCCTGCCGGGCGCTCCCGCCGGCAAGAGACCCCACTACCTCGGGCGCGTGCTCGTCCATCATCGAGACAAGGTGAGCCTCGGCTACTTCACGACGACGAGCCGCGGCTCGCTCGCGAGCCGCAGCCCCACGCTGTCGGGCTGGAGCGAACGCTTCGCGGCGAGCTTGCCGCTCGCCGCGAAGAGTCTCGTCACCGAGACGGCAGCCCTGCAAAAGAAAAAGCCCCGCCGTAGAAGCCGTGGGTGAGCTTGCTGCGGCGGGGCAGGCGCGAGACCGTCAGTCGCGCGCGTCGGGCTTTTTCAATCGTTCGAGGCGCCCGAGCGCCTCTTGCAACCCGGCGATGATGCGCCGCGCTTCGGCCTCGTCGAGGAGCGGCGGCTCGTGGCAGCACTCGTTAGGCTCGCCGATCACGAGCTGAAGTCGTGAGGGTCCCTTCTCGTAGCGCACGATGTTGATGACGACTCGGACTCCCGAGTCGAACGCGACGATACTCTGGGGCTGCTCGGGAGCCGGCATCTCACTTGATCAGCTGATTGGCGGCGCGGATGATGCGCCGGCGCGTGTCGCCGTCGAACGGCGTGAGCGCCTGCCGAACCCAGTCGATGGCTTCGCCGAGGGTCGGGGTCGCTTCGGCGGTCTCGGTCGGGGTCAGCTCGCCGCCCACGATGGGATCGGCTTCTTCGGTCGTCTCGGGCGCGCTCTTGCGGCGGCGCGAGGTCTTGGTCGGCTTGGGCATCTAGCGGGGTCCTTTGAAAGAGAAGAAGGGTAGCGATAGCAAGGGCGAGCGGGCGGGAGCGCGAAGAGACGCCGCGCTCCCGCGGGTCGCCTGGGGGCTCAGAACGGGATGTCGTCGCTCGGCAGATCCTGGCTGTCGCTCGCGGTGCCCGTCGTGGGCGAGGGCGTGAAGCCCTTGACCGTGAGGTTCGGCAAGGGCGCCGGCTTGACGCCCTTCGGCGTCTGGATGCGGTAGACCTTCATGGGCTGGGCCTGGCCGACGTCCTTCTCGCCGTCGCGGAACATCTTGACCTTGCTGCCGTAGAGCGAGGTCAGCTCCTTCATGCCGGGCGAGTACCAGACCCCGACCAGCTCGCCGCGATTGATGGTGATGCTCTGGTCCTTCTCGTCCTCGGCGCTGACGGGAGCGAGCGCCTTGCCGACGATGATGGTCGTCGTCTTGTTCTTGAACTTGCGCGACGGGAAGCTCTTGTAGCCCGTGGGGATGAACTTGATCTCCCCCTCGTGGTTCCAGAAGCCTTTGACGTCTGAGCTGAAATCAACCCACTCGCCCTCGTCCTCGGTGCCCTGCTGCTGGTTCTTTGCGTCAGTCATTCACTTCTTTCCTTTGGGTTTGGTCACTGCCGTCTGATCCTTGACGAGCTCGTCGATCGAGAAACCGAGGACGGGCGCGAGTTTATGGAGCGACGCGAGGCTCGCGTTGCTCTTGCCGGTCTCCAGCCGGCTGATCACTTCTGGACGGAGCCCGGCTTCGACCGCGACTTCATACTGGCTTTTCCTGAGGGCCAGCCGTTTTGCCCGGAGCCGGTCCCCGATGGTCACGAGAGCCCTTTTCGTCATGCATGCCCCATCTAACATGACGTCGGGGTCATGACTAGCGTTTTTTATCGAGCGATCCCATAGCCGTCATCGTCATGGTCTTTACCCCTAGCGCTCCGAGTCCCGTCATCGAGCGCTAGCAATTGCCGTCATGCAGAAAAAGTCATGGCTGGGGCTAGACGTCCGTCGAGCGATCGCGTAATCGTTGCCCCATCACCATCGAGCGAGAGCCGACTCTCTCGCGCATCTACCGAGCCCGTCGAGATCCACATCGAAGGGCTGATGAGTTGTCTTCGCTCTGCCGTCTCTGCTCCTCTGCCATCACCACGCCGATGATTGCCTATCACCAGACCCGCACGTTACAGTGCAAAATCGCCGCGCGCGTGATGTTCACGCGACAGTGACGGGCGGCTACAAACGGGGACGAGTGTCGGATGGCTGGAGCCAAGATACCTACGAGGCGCAAGAAGAAGCGCGGTCGTAGCTCCTCCCGGCCTACATCCACATTCACCCTCCGGCACGTTCGACAGAGCAGCGGTCTCTCATCGAGCGAGGCCGCAGCGCGACTCGGCCTCAGCCCGGCGTCGCTACGCCGACGAGCCCTGTCGGGGCGCATCCCGGCGAGCATCGACGACCACGGTCGCTACCACTTCGCCGAGACCGTCATCGCGCGGCGAGAGACCGCCCGACGCCGCACGAAGAAGAAGCTCCTCGGCTCGAAGAAGCGCTCCCCCACGAAGAAGGCCCCCCGCCAGGCGCCTCTAGTCCGCAAAAAACGCGCGCCCGCCGCGGCCGCCGCGCCCGCCGCGCCTGCCGCGCCTGCCGCATCTGCAGAGCGTCCCGGCAAAAAGAAGCTCCGCCGCAAGGCAAGCAAGCTCGCAAAAAAGTCAAAGCACGTCAGTAAGAAGGTCGCCGGGAAGAAGGCCGTCAAGAAGCGCCCCGGCAAACGCCCCGAGCGCGCTCCCCAGCCCCCACGCCGTCGCCCTCCGCCGCCTCCACCTCCTCCACGCGGCAAGAAGAAGCGACGCGCCAAGAAATCCAAGCGACCCACGCGGCCGCCGCAGCCGCCGCCGCGCGTCCCTCTCAAGCCGGGCTGGGTCGAAGGCAAACACGGCGTCCCCGTTCCTGCTCCCGGCTACGTCGAGCAGCCCGCGTATTCGGCAGCGACGCCGATGCCCATCGACCTGGCCGCCAAGGCCGTGGGCGAGAGCATGCGCGACTACATCATGGCGCGCTTCAAGTGGGAGCGCGAGGGCACGCACCTCGACTTCTATGGTCAAAAACACTCGTTCCGGCACACGTACGGCATCGCCGCCTGGCACGAGTGGTTCGAGTGGATCGTCGACGAGTGGGATCTCGAACCCTACGTCTTCGACCGCACCGCGCTCCGGGACTCGTGAGTCCGAAGCCGGTACGCTCCGCTAAATGACAGCCGTTTGACCCATCGTTGCAGGTGGTTGCACGCCATCACGCCGCCACCCAGGTTATCTAAATGGATGCCTGGGTGGATGCTTGGTACGTCGTCGCTGCCTTGGGGCTGCTCGCCATCGGTGGGCTGACGCTCGCAGCCTCGTACGCCTCCCTCGAGCGCCGGGCGAGCGACAATGAAGAGTCGACGCGGCGCGCGCACCTGCGCCTCGACAACCAGCAACGGCAGCTCGAAGCCATGGCCAAGGACCTCGGTTGGGCCGACAACCACGCCCACACGAAGGTCATCACGCAGCCCCTCTATACCGTCGAGTCGCCCATCGTCGCTCCGGGGGCGACCTCCGCCCACGGGTCACCGAAGACCGAGCCCGAGTCAGCGCCGCCCGAGTCAGAGCCGACCCGCCCGAGCGTCTTTGACGACTGAGCCCGCGCCGCGCTAGGGTGCCCGAGAGTTCTTGCGCAGTGGAGCAGTCTGGACGCTCTATCTAGGAGCCGGCGGGCCACCATGACCCGTAGGCACGTCGGTTCGAATCCGGCCTGCGCAACCTACACCATGAAAACGGTGATGGCCCCGCGCCTCCGGCAGGAGACGCGGGGCCCAGATTTCTCAGCCGAACGCCATCGCGAGCACCGCCCCCATCACGAGGCTGATGCCGATGAGGATGAGCAGATCGAGCGAGCTGCAGATCCAAAACCGACTGCTGCCGACCTTGATCGGTCTACGAACGCTCAATGGGCCCTCCGCTCACGCACTTCGAGGACGGCCGCCGCGACCTCTGCCTCCGTCGCCGCCCGGAAGCTCACGCCCAACTCGACGTGCGGCGGCGACGTCTCCAGCTTCCGGACGCGCTTTTCGAGCTGGGAGTAGCAGAGCGCGAGCACCAGGAACGCGACCGCGTCCAGGGCTCTACCGAAGGCCTGCCACGCCTCGGGCGGTGAGGTGCTCTGAATCACGGCGCCGAGGAGCCAGCCGAACGCGAGCGCGTGGTAGACGCTCACGCGCGCGAGGGCCGTCGCGACCTCCCGGAAGGGCAGCCTCACGCTCGCCACCCGATGATGGCGAGCGCGAACTGGAGCTGCATCATCGTGCAGCGCCGGTCCGTTTTCTCGTCGACCCAGACGATGCACTCGTGCGCCACGTCGTTGCCGGCGAGGTAATCGCGCGCGGCTTTCTTGTCGAGCGCGCCTCCCATGACGAGCCCCGAGAAGTCCTTCCACTCGGGCTCTCTGCCCGGGTGCAAGTCCTTCCAGGTGCGCAAGGCCTGACAGAGCCGACTCACCTCGGCCTTGTACCCCGGCCGCGTCGCGAACTCTTTGAGCCCGGCCTTGAATCGGTCATCCATGAGCCGGACCTGGAAGTCGCCCGGCTCGTCCTTGCCCGTCGGCACTACTGACCGCCCCCGATGGGACCGAGCAGCTCGATACGCTCGCGCTCCTTCTCGGCCTCCGACAGGAGCGGCGCCGGATGCCGAGAGGCGGCCGCTCGACGCTCGGGCGAGGGGAGGGGACTACGCGACTCGGATCCCCGATGCGCCGCGCTCCCGAGGAGCCTGCCGAGCGCGGCCCTCTGCGTGGGCGTCAGATAGACGCTGCCGCAAAGCTCGCGGAGCACGTCGACGTCGTCCGTCACGTTCCAGCGCTCTGCGCTCATCAGCCGACCCCTTCCTTCAGCACGCGCCGGATGATGTCCGAGAGCCGGCTCTCGATGTCGGCGAGCCGGCGTTCGAGCACCGCGTCGAGCTCCGGCTGGAGCGCGGCGGGCAGCGCCTCTCGCACGACCTCCTTCAGCCACGGCCCGAGCGCGTGCACGCTCACCGTGGGCCCGTCCGGGTGCAGCGCCTCGGCCACGACCGGGATCTTCGCGAGCCCCGGCTTCGGCAGCGCCACGACCTTGCCGCTTTGCTTCTGCTCGGCTGCGGCGTCCTTCGCCTCTTGCTTCTCCTGCTTGCGCGCGGCCTTGCGAATGTCCGCCTCGCTCGCCTTCCAGCCGTAGACGAGGCTCGGCTCTAGCCGGTGTTTGCGCGCGACGGTCGGCACCGCGCCCGCCTCCCGCACCTCGTCGAGCACCCTCACCTTGAACGTCGGTTCATAGAACTTTCTGCTTGCCACCATCATGACCTCTTTCCTTTCCAACAGTACCCACAGGGCCTACCGCCCTCACCGCGACCGGTATTGCCGCACCGCGGACAGAGGCGCTCGACTTCCGACGCCTCCGGAGCGATACGAGCGTCTTTCCCGTCGTCCACCTCCTCCACCACGACGTAGCCGTCGCCCAGCGGCTGATAGCCGGCCTCTTTGAGCGCCTCCATCGTGGCCTCCGTAGCGTCCGATGGGATGACCAGCTTCTCGACTCTCATGCCCCTCAGATCGTCGTCCGCGCCGGGATCGTCGTGTCCGTAGCTCACCTCGGGTCCGACGCGCGGGAAGGTCTCGACCGATGTGTAGCTCCCATCCATGAGCGGCACGAGCGTCTCGCGGCTGGCCGCGACCTCTTGCAGCGGCGCGAAGAACACGACGCCGCACACCCGGCAGATGCGCCCCTCGGCAAAGCCATCGGGTCTCACCCGGGGCCCCATCGAGCCCATCGTGCGCGTGACGATAAACGGCGGATCCTCCGTCAGGGGCGACAGCCGCGCCGTCATCGCCCCGAGCATCGAGCCTCGACAGTGTAAACACGGCATCAGTCTCTTCTCCTTCCAAGCACTCGCAAGAGTCGCGCTCGCACGAGCCCGAGCTGGTAATCGTCACCGCGCCGGCAGCCGAAGCAGACCGGATCCCCATCCTTGTTGTAGAAGGCGCCGCCGCAGCTCTCGCACCCGACGTCGAGCGGGCGCCCCGCCCAGCGCCGCACGGCGTCGATCAGCGCGTCGCCGCCCTCCGCCCGCTCGATCGTGATCTTCGTGACTACTCCTTCCATCCCTCACCCTTCCTCCAGTCGTCCATCGCGTCCGCCGCCTTCAGCGCCTCGACCACCTTCGGCGTCGCCCCCGTTCTCGCCGCTCGGAGCGCGGCCCACTCCCGCACGAGCGACGCCGCGAGCGGGTCGCGCGCGAGCAGGACGAACATCGGCTCGTCGGACTCTGCCGCCGCGTAGCAATCGAACGCCCCTGGACTGTTCTTGGTTCCCATACTTCACTTCTCCTCTTCATCGCATCCGATCAAAGACCCGTTTGAAGAACGCCTCCATCGGCTCCCGATGCAGGCGCATGAAGCCGCCGCCGAAGGCTCGCGCGTGGTCCCCCGCGCCATGGTCGTCGCACTCGAACCACTGCCCGCCCTCGGCGTTGCTCGCGACGAAGGTCGCCGGCACGTCCTGCCCTCGCTCGAGACAGACCGTGCACAATCGCAAGGGAGTGACCGTCATCGCTCGCTCTCTTCCGACCGAGGCCGCACGCGGTAGACGCGGTAGCCAGGAATGCTGGCCCGCTGCCGCAGCTCGACCTGCGTGATGGCGTCAGCCGCCGTGAACGCCGGCTCTTCGACGTCGTGGCACTCGCACGACGAGTCCCGGCTCATCAGAGTGACGACATAGGTCCGCACCGTCATCGCTCCGCCCTCCACGCGAGCAGCGAGACGAGCGCGGTCCTACCCGGACACGGCGCGCAGCCGCCGAGCCGCCGGAGCGGACAGTCCGAGCAGCAGCCGGACGACAGCCCGCATCGGGGGCAGCCGCCGAGCGGCACGCTCTCGTGCGAGCGCTCCCCGCAGCGCGTGCACACGAACCGGAGCAGCGCTCCGGCGAGCTGGCAGTCGGCGATCACGGTCTCCCCCGTCCCTTCATGTACGCCCGAATGGAATCGTAGGCCTTGCACGCCTCGGTCGGCGCCAGGTTCCCGAAGCGCTCCCAATGCAAGAGGCAGAACAGCCAAACGAACTGCTCGCGAGTCATCTCCATCTTTCAATCATCCCCTCCGACGCCGCGCACGAGCGGCTCGACGTAGTCGGGCTGCTCGTCGTTGATGACGTCTTTCTCCGCGTAGCTCGGATCCTTCTTGTACTCGGCGCTCTCCGGCTGCCCAGGATACATCCACCAGGTCCGAAGGCGATAGCTGTCGTCGCCGAGCCCTTCGAGGGCGCTCCGCTTGGGGTTGACGACGTAGTTGATTTTGCGGTTCTCGGCCGTCCAGCGCCCATAGAGCGGGTCGCGCTGGTAGCGGCCGCGGCTCGCCTTGCTCGGCGGGCGGATGCTGCTCTTGACGCCGTGGAAGGTCGATTGCTTGGGCAGCCCCCGAGGCTTGGCCGTGGGGTTTGCCCGCCACTGCTCGATGATCTTGTCGCGGAACTCGTAGATGATTTCGAGCGGCGTGCCCCGCGTGCGCACCTTGCCTTTCTTGGCGAGCGAGAAGTAGAAGCCCGGCTGCACGATGAAGAGGTCCTGGTCGTGCTTTTTGCCGGACTCGTCCTGCCACTGCGCGCGCTCGACTTCCCACACGCCGAGCCATTTCTTGGTGATGGGCGTCGTTTCGTTCTCGGGAGGATTGGGCGGGCAAAGCTCCTCGGTCGCTATCAAACCGTCGGTCGCCGAATAAACGACGTTCCACGGGTCCTTCGCGCTCATCGTCGCTTCGAAGAGCCTCCCGCGCGTCGTGGCCGTGATGTGGCCCGCGACGACGCGGCAGCTGTACTTGGGGTTTTTGCCGATGACCTGGGCGAATTTGCCGTAGCAGCCGTTGTAGCCGAGTTTCAGCACCTTGCCCTTGCCGTCGCTGCCCCACTCGATGCGCAAGAGATAGAACTTGCCGATCTCCTCGTAGGGCCTTCGGCACTTGCACGAGCCCTTGAGCACCCAGGCCTCGCTCGGCACCGGGCGCTGTCCTTTGGGGCAGCAGCGCTCGGCCGCGTCGAACTCCGGCAGCCACGCCCAGCCGCCAGGGTGACTCGCCGGGAAGACGATCGAGCCCTTCTCGGTGCGGTAGGGCAGGGGCCCCCAGGAGGTCGACGCGACGTCGGCATGGATGCCCGTCATGCTCGCGCGCTCATTGGGCGAGCGCTGCAGCTCCGTCAGCTCGTCCGCCGCGGGCTCGTCCTCCGCCGCCGCGTCGCGCTTCTTCTTTTTGGCTTTCTTGCGCGCCGCGAGCGCGGGACCGAAGACGGGCGTCCCGAGCGCTCCCGGATCGGGCCGCGCTTGCCCGTAGTAGTCGCGGTCATCGACCTCGGGCGCGAGCGGGATCGAGTAGTGCACGACGGCGACCTTGGCGGCCCGAAGAGACCGGCGGAGCCCTCGGCCTCGGGCGTGGTGCCATTTACCGTGGTTGACGCACGGCAGGGTGAAGAGCACGTGCGGGTACGCGCTCGCGATGTCCGCCGTCCAGACCGGTCCGCGCACGATGCCGAGCCGACTCACCTCCGCCCGTCCTCCGAAGAACGACCGAGAAAAAGCGCTCTTCGTCTGCGCGAAGGCGTCGAGGTCCTCGGCCTCCACCTCGCGCGTGCAGCGCTTGCCGAGCGCGTTCATGAGCGTGAGGAAGGCATCTGACGTGCTTCCCGCTCCGTGGTACTTGCCGCGCAAGTCGATGCCAGCCTCCACGTGAGCGCGGATATAGGTCTCGACGAGCACCGCGAGCAGCCGGCACTCGTCCTTGCAATAGTCCGTGACCTTCTCCCAGGTCACGTTCTTGAAGTTGCCGCGCTGCTTCTTCATGTCCTCGATGCGCTGCCACTCCTCCGCCGTGCCCACGTTCCAGGCCTGTAGCGCCTTGACGAACGTGGACTGGAAACCTTTGATGATGTCCCAGACCCGCGTGCGCCGCAGGCCTTTGGGCGCTTTGACGTCGACGACCTCGAGACACTTGCCGATGAGCAAGAGCCGGATCGCGCCGCACTTGGCCTTGGGCTTCAAGTCATCGCTGTGGAACAGCTCATAGAGCGGCTTGTTACCGAGCCGCTCCAGCCACTTGGTGATGTCGTAGCCGAGCCCGTAGCCGAAGACGCCGAGGTAAGGCTGCCCGTCGGGATCGGTCTTGGGCAGCGCCGCCACGAACTCGAGCGCCTCCGCCGAGGAGATGCCCGCTTCGTTGTACAGCTCGCCGAGCACGGTGCCGTCGCTGGTCGCGGCGGCGAGGTACCGGTAGAGGTGGCTGCCGTCGTCGAGCGAGACCCCCTCGCCGTCGAGCGCGATGGCGCACGCGGCCATCGTGGCCCCGAGCCGCTCGTCGAGCTTCTGCCGGGCCTTGCGCTCCTCGGCGGTCTCGGCGTCCCGCTGCCGCGCCCGATGGCGCTGCACGGCGAGGCGCGTCTGCTCCCGCCGCCGCGACGCCTTCTCCTTCTTTCCTGGCCGGCTGGCCATAGCCTCGACCTCGGCGATGGCCGCGCAGACCCAGGGCACCCCGAGGTAGGTCTCCGCAAACTCGGTCTCCTCTTCCAGGGTGCCTTCCGCCTCCGCAATCAGCGACAGAGCCCCGAGCAGCGTCAGATGGTCCTCCGGGCTCACCCCCACCCCCGCGCTCGCCGCGAGGCAGCCGAGACGCTTCTGGGCCTGCCGCGGCAGGGCGTGCCACTGGGCGGCAATGTGCCGGTCGAGCAGCATCGCCCGCGCCTGCCGCGCGAGGTCGCCCGCCGTCTTGCCCCAGTCGAGAGCCTCGTCGAGGCCCATCCCGTCGAAGGGCGAAACCCATCCGAGATCGTCCAGCATCACGACGGCTCCCGCTCGAAATACAGCTCCCGATACGAGCCGGCGGGCCTCGTCGCCGTGCCCGGATCCTCTCGGGCAACCACCGCGACGAGGAGCCACCCCCGCTCGCGCTGCTTCAGCGCTTTATCCACCTGCGAAGCCAACACCACCACTCGCTCAGCCATCGCCATCCTCCTTCACCGAAGGATCGGGGCCTCCACATCGCGGACAACCGGGCACACGCTGAGCATTCGGAACCCAGCTGCAGGGGCACTCTAGCCGCGCCCGTTGCTCGACCTCGACCGTCTTGCGCACGTGCTCGATCGCCACTGCCACGCTGGAGGGCTCGATCGACGACTTGACCCAGTATCCCACTCCGGTCGCCGTCGCCTTCCACTCCGTCCCCGGCGGCTGCTCCTTATCATAGAGAATGACCAGGTAAGGTCGCCCGAGCGAGACCAGCAGCTCGCGAAGCAGCTCCGTCTTTTCCCGAAAGTCTTTGGGTATCGTCATTCACTTCTCCTCTTTCTTCGCGCGCACGAGCACGCGCGTCACTCGCTCGCCGTCTTCACCCTCGGGCGCGTAAATGGCGACCGCGCCCGGAGCGTCGGTATCGATCGTCATCTCGTCGCCCTGGCGAAAAGCCATGGGGCTCGTCAGGTTCAGCCACGGCCCGTCGATGAGCTTCCACGCCATGAGCCAGCCGTTGCTCGGCGCCTGAGCCGCAAACCGCGTCCTCGTCATCAACCCTCCTTCCGGCGACGCATGCTCAGAACGTCCTTCTCTTTGCGCGTCAGCCCCTTCGGCTTCGGCTTCGACCTCGTCAAAGCCCCGCGCTCTATCACATGAGCCGTCGTCTGCGCCGCCGGCAGTTCCACGCCGCGACGCTTGGCGATGCGCTCGGCCTCCACGCGCTGCCGCACCCGGACCAACACGCGCGGGTGATCCCACTGGATGGCGCCCTCAATCTCCTGGGCCAGCAGGAGCAGCAGCTCACACAGGTCGAGAAACACGGACTGCCCCGACGCTCTCAGCTGCTCGAGCACGGGGCGGAGCCGCACCTCCCGCTCGGCGCGCGTCTCGGACTCGGCGGCCATCAGTGCGTGCTCTCCCCGCGGGCCTTCGCGATCACGAGCTGCTCTCGATGATTCTTCATCGATTCGAACGCAATACCCTGAAGCGGCTCCCACAGCTGGGTCACTAACTCCACTTCGCCTGCGCCAGGTTTGGTGACGATAGCCATGAACTTGCCCATCGCCATCGCCATCGTCGCGAGCGCCTCGCGCTTGGAGAAATTCCCTGCGGCGTCTCCGAGCGCGTTACTGAGCGCAATCAGCACCCGATCCGCCGCCGCGGTGCAGCGCTGCTGCGCCGCGCGCTCCTCGTCCGTCATCATCTCGTCGGTCTTCATCGCGTCGCTCCTTCCACGCCCAACTCCGGCGGTATCAGCTGCTCCGAAAGCACCTCGACCTCGTCGTCGCGGCTCGACTCCGTCGTGCCGGCAAACAGCCACTCTCCTGCGCCGTCGCTGACGCTCGTCCACCAAAAGGCGACCGAGCGCGGCGAGCCGACCATACGCTCCCGCACCCAGTAGTACCCGCTCTCCCTCATGGCCTCACGACCGTCGCCGTCATCTCCGGCCCCGCCCAGGGCGCCGGCAGCCAGTCCGGCTGCGGACACTTCCGGAGGATGTTGTCGCTCGCTCGCAGATGCGCGTTGGCGGCCCAGACCTCGGCCGAGACCCGCTGCTCCCTCGACCAGTTGCGAATGGTGTCGACCGTCACGTCGTAGCCCACGAGTCCCAGGATATCCCGGAGCACGCTGGCGCTCGCCGGATCCCGCGCGACCCGCACATAGGCCGTCTTGAAGCCCGGCGGCGCGCTGTCGGCCAGGGCTCGCAGCTCCTTCGGTATCGTCATCCTTCCTCCTTTTTCTTCCGCTTGCTGCCGTCGTAGTCGCCGAGCTCCGTCCGCCACACGAGCACGGTGTCGGGCGCCTCGATGACCAGCTTGACCTCGCTCCGCGAGCACTCCTGCACCGTCACCGTGCTCTCGCCGACCCGCACCGACTGACCCCGCTTGCGCTTGAAGACCATCCGCCTCAAAACGAGTGTCTCCTCGTCCGCCACACCGCCGCGAGTTCACACGTCACCTCCGCGAGCTGCGCGTCGGTCACGAGCGCCGCCGTGTCCTTGGCAAAGTCGCTGCATGAGCCCCGCCAGTGCACCACGGGCTCATCCAGCGCCGGTTTGGTGAGCCGCCGCAGCAGGATGCCCGTCAGCTCTCCGAGCTGCCCGTGCGTCAGAAACTCCTCCAGCTCCATCGCCAGGTGTTTGACCGACCCGTTCCAGTGCGCGATGGTCTGCCCATAGGGAGCGACGCTATCCATGGGCCCGAGCCGCGTCGTCGCTCCTGCCGTCAGTAGCTCCACCGACCCCGGCGCGGCGCCGAGCCGGAAGACACGCTCGGTCTTGCCGCTCTGATTGGTGTAGAGCGAGGTCTGTGAATCCGCTTCATCCGGGTCGGCCTTCGGCGCGCTGCCATCCGCCTCGGCCGTGACGACGAGCACGACGTCACTGCCCTCCGAGAGGGGCGCTGCGCTCACCAGGCGATAGCCGGGTTTGAGCACGAAGGGCGTCACATGAGACCCCATCTCGCCACTCGGCGGCGGCAGCCGGAAGACCTGGCAGTACAGCTCTCGCCCGCTCACGACTCCCCCCGAAGCACCTTCTCGATGCGGTCGACGAGTTGCTCGCGGTCGAAGTCCAGCTCGGCGTTATCGCCCTCCATCGCGACCGCCGCGACCGTGTTCTCGACCAGAGCGACGATGCGCTCTGCCTTCACCCGCATCGGCGACCTCACCACGGGCTCGACCAGGCGCTCGCCGAGCACCTCGACCCGAAACTGGTCGGCAATCACGCCTCCCTCCGCGAGCGGCCGCCAATCGAGCCCCGAGAGTCGAGCGAGCCTTGGCGCGCTCCACTCTTCACGCTCGATGCCCAAGCCGTCGATCACCGGCACCTCGTGCCGGATCCAGTAGTAACCATCTTCATGCGCCATTGCTTTCACACTCGCCTCTCCATCTCCTCGACGCTCCGAAAGCGCCTCGTTCGCCGCGCTCGCCGCGGCCGCGTCTCTCGTCACGTGCGCGCCAACCACGATGCGCCAAACGAAAGCGCTCCAGCCTTCATCCGAGCCCGGCACCGTCCAATTCTCCCCATCCCAGCGCGCGACGATCCACGAGCCGCCAAACGCCGACATCGACTGCAGCTCCGAACGTATCCAGTAGAAGTGCCCCGTCTTCAGCTCATTCGGGTCCGTCAAAACGGCACCTCGCCCTCTTCCAACGCCGGCGCCTCGGGCTCCACCCGCCACCCGAGGACCACGCGGCAGAGCGTGCCGTCCTGCAAGAACGCCGTGACGGGACCTGTGTCGTGCAACCCCACGACGCCGACCCGATCGCTCCAGCGCCAGGGCGTCATCGGGCTATGCGCCTTCTCCACCGCGGCGCGCGCGATGGCCCGCCGTACCTCATCCTCCGTCAGCACGACGATCACGGCGAAACCTCCTCCACCGTCTTGATCCGGTTGAGCGCGACATAGTGCAGGCTCCCGTCCTCGGTCTCGACCGCCGCCAGCACGAACGCCTCTTCAAAGGCGAGCCGCACCGCAATCGGAGTGCGCCCCTCGATCTTCAGCTCGGGTTTCTGCTCCTGATAGGTGTGGTTACTGCCCACCTCCCAGTGCACGATGAATCCCGACCAGGTCGGCACGCCTTGATAGATAAACGACTTGCTCACCGGCCCGTCTCTTTCTCGGACGACTCTTTCTCAGCCGTCTCGGCGCGTACAATCTCCGCTTCGAGCAGATCGGCGCTGCGACGCATGAGCGCGACCAGCTCGCGACAGCGCGCGATGTACTCTACCCGCGGGGGAAATCCCCTCACGAGGGGGCATCCGCCCGTGCCTTTGACCCCATCGACCACGAAGAGATAAAGGGCCTTGGCCCCTGTGCTGAGCCCCATCTCGACGACCTCAGGCATGTATCGACTCATCGCAGCTCCTTCGCCAGACTCACCGGCGTCTTGCCTTTACCTTCCACGAGCCCGAGGGTCCGCAGGCGCCCGAGCCCGTTGCCGAAGCCGCCCGTCTTGGGCTTGTAGCCAGCGGCCACCGCGAGCGCGTCCGGGTGCAAGGGCTTGCCCGCCTCTCGGAGCGCCAAAAGAATCGCGTGCATGCAGCCATCGACCTTCGAGTGACTCACCCACCACTCGAAGCGCGCCCGCCCCCAGGCGGGCATCGTCATCTTGCGGGCGAGCTTGTGACCTTCCGGTGTGATGACCAGGTCCCCCGAGCCCGAGATACGCCCCGCCTTGCGGAGCCTGCCGAGCGCGTTGTTGAACCCGCCGCCCTTCGCCGAGTAACCCGTCAGGAGCGCGAGCTTCCGTTTGCTGATGGCTCCCTCCTGCCAGCCGAGCACATCGAGGATGGTGCGGTCGGCCTTGTCGAGCGCCTTCTCACCATAGACCGCCCCATGACCAAGATTCAACTTCGGCGACGGCGCTACCTGCTCCGCCTGCCGCTCGTGATGCCTCGCCACCGCGCAGCGCGTGACCCGCTCGATGGCCATCTCTTCGCCTGTGGGCCGTGGAGGCACGAGCTTCCACTTGATATCGATGAGCGTCGTCGCCGCTTCCGTCAACACGACCGACAGCTCCTTCAGCGCGTCCTCCGCCCGATAAATCCGCTCCCAGGCCTCGGCGTTCTCCGCTTCGAGCTTGTCGTTGACGGCCTGTAGCGCCTTCATCGACGCCCCAGCGTCAGGCCCGAGGGCGTCGAGCGCGTCGAGCGCGTCGCTGATCCCGCGCGGGGTCGAGTCCTCGGCGCCGACGGCCAACAGCTTGGCGATGGCCTCCGCCGCCCCTTGCCGGTCGGTGCGGCGACTGCTCGCATGCACCACGCCGAGCACCGGCGTCATCGACCCGTCAAACGTCCGCTTGGGCAGGACCTTGACCTTGCGGAACGTGGAGAGCCACGAGGGCGACCAGCAGAGAAACTCCCCCACCTCGAGCTTGGGCAGCTGCTCGACGTCGATACTGCTGACGCCCTGCTCCTGCACCCAGCCCGCGATGGCCTTACGCTCCTGGGGCCCGCGGAGCTGCCCCACGAACAGGCACTCGACCTGGTTCAAGACCTCTTTGCTCACGCTCTGGGGCCGCTGGCTCACGAGCATCGAGCCGAGGCCGTGGTTACGCCCGAGCCGCACGATGTCGGTCACGGCCCCGAGCATGCGCTCCTCGCCCTTGTTGCAGTGCTGGGGCGCGAAGAGCTGCGCCTCTTCGAGGATGACCATGAACGGCGCTTTTTTCTTGCGCGCCGCCCGGAAGAGCGCCTCGCAGAAGTCGGCGACGTAGCCCTTGCGCTTCGTCTTGCTCAGCTCGGAGACGTCGAGCACGGCGCTCACTCCTTCCGCGATGAGCAGACTCGCAACCTCGCCCGCGTGCGCCTCGTCGAGCGGGACGTCGCCGCGCTCGCCGCCGATGACCACGACCGAGAGCCCCGCGCTCTTGCCGTCACGACCGAGCGTGAGCGCGCTCCAGTTGCCGATGGGGTCGATCACCAGAAACGGCGCGCCCGCGTCGAACAGCTCCTCGGCGAATTTCCCCGCGAGGTAGCTCTTACCCCCGCCCTTGGCAGCGATGGCCCCGAACGTCTGCGTCGTCGCCGCGCTCGCGTCCATCGGCAGCCCCGCCGCTATCTCGATCGTCCTCTTCCTCAGGCCTTCCTTAGCCATGCGCTCTCCCTTCAACTCTTCGGTTTTTGATACTTCGCGAACGCCCACGGCTTTTGCCGCAAGAGGTGCAGGGCGAGCTGTGGCTCGTCGCTCTCGACCACCACCTCGTCACAAGCGCCGATATACTGCTCCAGCGCCGCGATGCAAAAAGCGAGCTTTCCGAGCACCTCGCTCTCCGCCACCGTCGCCGGGATCTCACAGACATAGACGTTCTTCCGATCCGCCGAGTCGTGCGCCTGGTCGTCGTTGTAGTACCGGAAGCGGTACTCGAAGATCCAGAGCCCATCCGGCAGCCGCCGCGTCAGGTGCGCGAGCACATCCATCGGCTCTCCGCTCTGGCAGAAGAACCACACCCGAGAGATGTAGTTGCCTTTCTCGATGGCGAGCGTCACGGCTCGCTCCCGACGCGGAGCCCCAGCTCCGGCACCATCACTTCGCGCGACAGGAGCGAGCCGTCGAAATACATGCAGCGACAGAGCGCGAGCGTCTCATCGCCCTTCGCCGGGACCCTCGCCGTCACCGTCATCGAGGGCCCGCCGCTCGCGAGCTGGACCACGTCACCCACCGCTAGCTCTTTCTTCCGAGCTGGCTCGGTCGCGAGTCGCTCGACCGCTCCAGACTCCATATCCGCGCGGACCTCATCGTAGCTGACACGCCGAAGCTCGTCCGCGATAGCCTCGACACAGCGCCCCTCCTTCGCCCACGCCGCCACGAGCATCGCACGCGCGCGCACGTAGCCCTCCAGTACATCCCCCACCGCCGGCTCTTTCATCTCGCTACCTTTCTCCAGCCGTTCAATCTCTGCCGCGTGCTCGGCGAGGATCGCCAAAAGCTCCCTATCTCGCTCGTCGAGATCGGCTTGCTGCCCCGCGACCAGCCGCTTGAGGTCGGCGACCTCGCTCTCCATCGTCATCGCTCCTCCGCTCTCTTCTGCCGCGCCTGCTGCAGCTCGACCTCGTGCGCAACGCCGAGCGACCAGACCACCCACTGCCAATCGGTCTCTGTCAGCTCGATCGACACCTTCGAGCCGCTCGCGTGCACGACCTTCAGCATCACTTCGAATATCGACCGGGCTCGCCCCGCGTGCTCATCGCTCGTCATCCCTCACGCCCCTTCCGCGCCTGCCGCTCCTCGTAGAGCGAGCGCAGCCCACCGAACGAATGCAGGCAAACCGCCCGAGAAATCGCCGTCTTCTCCAGGTCGGCGAAGCCCGTCGCCGCTTGCGACTCGACGTCAAACAACAGCCGCTCGAGCTGGTCGTAGGGCAGGTGACGCCGCAGCAGGAGCAGCGCGATGGCCTGGCTCACCTGGTACCAGTAATCGACACCGTCCGACGCCTTCCAGAGCTGCTGCCGCAGCGCTTCGACATCCTCGGAAGGCGATGCCGCCGCGACCGGCTTGTACCAAGGCGGAACGCGACCCGCCTGCACGTTCCGACACCACTCCGCCGCGCCCGCCGTGCACTCAGGGTCGTAACAATGACCCTCGCTCGGATGGCGACGATTGACCTCCTCACAGTCGCTGTGGTGGTTGCACGCCTTCACGCCCGTCTCTGTCATCTCAGCCATCGCTCGGTCTCCCGGGTTGTTTCTTGCCGCAGAAGGGACAGTAAGCCATCACCGCCGTGAGCCCGTGGACCTTGCTCGCGCCTCGGCCGCGGTTCGGCACCACATACACGATGGGCGACCACCACGTCCTCATGTTGCTCAAAACGTGCCCTTGCTGAAGCCCCGGCACCGGACGCGGGCTCGCCCGAGAGAAGGCGACGGCGGAGGCGAGGATGTGGCAGCACGAGACGGCCTCCTTCTCGGCGTCCACCGTCTCTATCGCGTTTTCGGCCGGTTTTTCAGCTGTTTTCTTCTTAGCCATCAACGCTTCTCCTGATAACGACGCACCCGCATCGTGCTGTTCGGTAGCAAGTGCAGCGCCCAGCGCCAGCGCCGGAAATGCACCTCGACCTCGCCGGGCCACTCGTCACTCGGGACGAGCCGCTCTACGGTGCGCCGCGTCTCGCGTCGACGTCGAGTGTCGTAGAACGCGAGCACATCCCCCGAACGCAGCGCCTTCGCCCGAACACTCCGCGTCACCCATTCCTTACTCGGAGCCGTCTTACTCGAAGCCATTGGTCCCCATCTCCTCGTCGAGCGCGTCCGCGAGCGCGATGACCCGCCGGGCGAGCGTGCGCTGCTCCCGCTCCGTCGAGAGCAGATGCACTCGCGCATCCTCCCGCCAGGCCTCGACCGCGTCGGGATGCAGCACCGCAGGGGCATTCGCCTTCGCTTCCATCTCGCCCAGCGCCACGCTGCGGAGGATGGCCCTCACGCGCTCGAGCCGCGCCTCGGGCGGGACAATGACAACCGAATCGGTGGTAGCGTCCGCAATGTCCGCGAGCACGACATAGAGCCGGACACACTGGAGGACGGCGTTCTTCTCGCTCGCCCTCGCTTTCTCCTCGCGCTCGTAGCGCTCGATGATACGCAGCCCCTTGCCACCGAGCGAGCACTCCTGGCAGTGGAAGTCGCGGGCGCTCTTCCGCTCCTCGTCCGTCAACGTCTCGCGCTCATCGCTCGGAGCGCTCTCACCCGTCGGTCTCTTTTGGGCTAACTCCAGGTCCGCGTTCGCGAGAGCCTCCTTCACGACTCCGCCCCTTCGAGCAGCTCGGGCCTCGACTCCAGTAAATCCGCGAGCTGCCGCAGACCGTCGATGGCCGCCTCGCGACTGAGCGTCGAACGCCAGAGCGTCGATACCTCGCCCGGATCCCGCAGCTCGCCCGCGACGGTCTTCACGTCGAGCATGAGCAGCACATAGGGGCGCTCGGTCGCATCCAGCGCGGCCGTGAGCGCGTCAAACCAGGCGCCGGACTCTTCCCGATGCACCTCCGCCGCCCGTCCTCCTCCGTGGTTCATTTCGTCTCTTCCTTTCCGTCCACATAGCGCCCGACGACCTCGCGCGTGACCTTCACGACACGCGCGTTCTTGTACTTCGTCGCAGTCGAGGCCTCCAGCGCCTGTTCACGCGCCAGAGCCTCGGTCTCGATGTACTCATCACGCATGGCCCAGACCACGAAGACCTCTTCGTTGACCTGGTCGATGTACATCACCTCGTACGAGACCGAAGGCAACATCAGAACGTGCCTCCCGAGCCTTCGCCGACCGCCTCGCGCGTGCAGTAAGCGTGCGCATTCATCGCTCCCGTCAAGCACTCGCGCAGATACTCCGCGCGACGCCCCTTCGCCGTCTTGAGCTCATCGACGAGGCCCGACATCCGCTCGCCAAACCACGTGGCGTCCGCCGCCAGCTCCGCCGCCGCCCGCTTCTTATCTTCGTGTCCCATCTCGAAAAACCCTCTCTTGTTTCCGCACAGAGGGCACGGAAAGAGCCGCGCCCCGTTGTTGCACTCCGGGCAGATCACCCGGCCTTCTCCCGAGCCGCTTTCTCACGCTCGGCCACCACATCGACGAGTCGCTTCGGCCACGGCTCTCCCACGAGCCAAGCGTCGCGGATCTTCGTAATCTCATAGAAGGCGAGATGCTGCGCTGGCTGCGTGCTACCCGCCGCCATCGCCTCGAGCAGCTCACGCGCGATGAGGTCGAGCGCTTCGACCGCGCGCGCAGGACAGCGCGGTGTCACGGCCGCTCCTTCTTCGGCTTCCAATCGAAGCCAAAGCGCCAGGCGCGGCGCTCCTCGTCCGTGTGAGCGCGCGTCATCCCATGGCGGTCGAGCTGCTCGAGCTGGTCCGAGAACAGCTCGCCGAACGCGCTCCGCGTGACCCGCCCCGCGATGGCGCGAACCTTCCAATCGTTCGACTCGTTCAGAGTCTTCAATTCCGCGGTGAACTCGTCGTCTTCGGGCGTTGGACGTCGAATGACGAGAAACCAGCTGCCCTCGCTCTCTTCGTCACTCATCAGTCTTCTCGCCCGCTACCGCCACACGAGCCGCACGTGCGAAAGTCGCTCCGACCCGAGCCGCCACACTCCCGACAGGTGCTCCCGCTGACGAGCGCGACAGGCCATGCTTTCAGGCACGCCTCATTCAAGCGTGCGACCTCGGCATTGACCACTCGCGCGAGTTCTCCCGCGAGACGACAGAACGTCAAGAAATCAAAGACGGCGCTGTCTTTGGTGCCGTTGGCGTGATGGTCGAGTTCGATGAAGTAACGCCGTCCGGTGAGCTCGCTCTCGCGTTCGAAGAGATTGACGAACGTGGCACCGTCTGAGTCTGGGATTGAGAAATGCAGTTGATCCTTCATGTCGCGATGCCTTTCACGGCTCTATGCCGGACTTGTTGCAGCGAGTGCAGACCGCGTGTTGGTGAAAGCCTATGCATTTGCACTGCGTGCAGGTCTTCGACGAGATCTGCAGCACGAGCACGCCATCGCCGCGAGCTTCGATGTCGACGTGATGGCGCGTCATCGACGCCCAGTCACCCCAACTGTAGTGCTCGAACACGATGCGCGTTCGCTGCCGGTCTTCGACGAGGGGCAACGCGCCAATGAGCGCGTCGATATGTTCTTGAACCGTCATGGTTCCTCCCTAGTTCAGGTGGGCGAAAACGTCATGATGGTATGCCCGGAGCCCGTTTTGGTCTAGCATTTCCCGTCATGCATGGAAGGTCTTGCACGGGGGTACGGATTCGCAGGTCGGAGGCTGTAAGCATTGCCCGAAGATAGAGGCGCGGCGCGAAAAAGGCTTGTAAAAGGCCGGGAAATAGGTAGTATGTGCGAAGGGGCGGTGGGGTTGCCGGTTTGCTACGCCCGGGGG
>Ga0134124_10000211_pt1 | contig 52860 bp, 51 predicted proteins | sample KB304_FD_96880 | JGI IMG/M metagenome (GOLD analysis project Ga0134124, IMG submission 96880) | Terrestrial soil microbial communities without Nitrogen fertilizer from Kellogg Biological Station, Michigan, USA - KB3-0-4 | ecosystem: Environmental > Terrestrial > Soil > Unclassified ...
AACGGTAGGGCCGGCTATCAGCTTCTTGACTTCGTTCTGCGACTTACCGCAAAACGAACAGCGCAGTGTGTCATCGGCTCGTCTCATCCGATCTCCAATCTTCCTTAATCTATCGCAGTCTCTGGAGGCTCTTGAAAGTCAAAAGCAAGAAGGCAAGAGTGCGGGTTTGTTTTGCCTTTTTGCTTTTCACTTTACCTTCACTCGCGGTGCGTTATTACCTGATCGATCAGACCGTATTCCTTCGCCTGTTCCGCGCTCATTATGCGGTCACGTTCAACATCGCGCTCGATGATTTCCATTGACTGCCCGCTGTGTTTGGCCAGTATCTGGCTGGTCAACTGGCGCATTCGCATGATCTCTTCAGCATGGATTCTGATGTCGGTGGCCTGGCCGGATATCCCGCCGATTGAAGGCTGGTGAATGAGAATGCGTGAGTTCGGAAGCGCGAATCGCTTTCCGTGAGCGCCCGCCGTAAGCAGCAACGCGCCCATCGACGCACACTGCCCAACACAAATAGTCGTCACGTCAGGACGAATGAACTGCATCGTGTCGTAAATAGCCATCCCGGCCGTGATCGATCCTCCGGGGCTGTTGATGTAGAGCGAAATGTCGCGATCCGGATCTTCAGCTTCAAGGAAGAGAAGCTGCGCAACGACAAGATTTGCGATCGTGTCGTCGATAGGAGTGCCGATGAAAATAATGTTGTCTTTTAACAGTCGGGAGTAGATGTCAAAGGCGCGCTCACCGCGCGCTGTCTGCTCGACCACCATCGGTACGAGAGCCATCTGCGGATCGTTAGTCCTGCTATTCATAGTCACATTGTTATTATACGTTGATCTGCCCATTGCCGGAAGGTTCTTTTCGCGATGCATGGGGAACCCGCTTGAACTTGTTTCCATCTCTGCGTCGAGATGATTTCTGAAGACTTCCTAAAGTGAGCCTATGCTTCCGCTTGCTGCCGCTCGGGTGTTGCCTCGTTCGCGCTCAGGCCTTCTTTTTCTTCGGTTCGGATTTCGGCGGAAGCTATTACGAAATCAAGGGCTTTGCGGTGTCTGAACTGCTTCGTGATACTATCCAGCGACCCTTCCGTTGTCGAGCGGGCCCGCAAAACCTCCTCTGATTGACCCATGCTCTCGGCGTATTGCCGTATCTCGCCACTCAACTCCTCGTCGCTTACCTCAATTTTCTCTTTTTCGGCAATGTGATCCAGGATGAATGAGCCTCTCACTTCGCGCTCCGCACGCTCCCTCTGCCCTTCGCGAATGCCTTCCCAATCGATCTGAAGTTGGCGTGGATCCATGCCCCTCCCGGACATCTGCCTGAACAGAGAGTTCATTCTCGAGTCTATCTGTTTCTCGACGACGTATTCGGGGACATCGAATCGATTTCGATCGATAAGCTTCTCCATTGTGGATGAGCGGAACTCGGAGTCCGATTTGTGCTCCGCCTCATGCTCGAGCTTCGAGCGAATGTCGGCACGTAGTTCATCGATCGTCTTGAAGTCTTCGCTCACCGTTCGGGCAAAATCGTCATCGATCTCGGGCAGCTCTTTCGCGCGAACAGCGGTCACCTCCGCGGTGTAGTTCACCGCTCGTCCGGCGAACTTCTCGGGTTTGTAGTCTGCAGGATACTCGACGGTGAACGTACGAAGATCGCCGGGTTTAACGCCCGCGAGTCCTTCGGTAAATTCTTTTAGAACGCCGGCGGCGCCCAACTCGACATCGAGGTCCTGCTGTTTTATTTCCTCGGGTTCGCCGGGTTGATCTTCCGCGACGGGGATCTGCCCGGCCAGGTTGAGCGTTACCAGGTCTCCTGTTTCCGCGCCGCGGTCTTCGACAGGGACAAGCTGAGTCTGACGTTCCCGCAGATGCTCGATGGATTTATCGACGTCTTCATCGCTGACCTTGTAAATGTTCTTAGTCAGCGGAAGCTCCTGGTATTTCGACAGGGTGAACTCGGGGGCGACCTCCAGGTTGAAGGTGACGTCGATTGATTCGTCATCTTTGAACTTTAGGTCTTCAACCGACGGCTCGCCGATGACCTTCAGCTCCTTCTCGCGAATGGCATCGCCGAGCGAATGAGGCAGGATCTGAGACAGCATCTCGTCGCGAAGCTCTTTGCGAAATCGCGTCTTCACGACGGACTTGGGAACGTGTCCGCGGCGAAATCCCGGTACGTCCACTTTTCTCGCAAGGTCGGCTGCGATCTTATCGGTCTCGGCGCGAACAGTGTCGCCGGGGATTTCCAATCGCAATTGTTTCCTGCATTGTTCCTGGTCTGTGACTGTTATGTTCAAGCTTTGTTCATACCTTTCGAAGCGTACATTACATCACGCTCGCGGCTGGCTGTAATGATTTTGATGCGAAAGGGGGGACTCGAACCCCCACACCTTACGGTACCAGATCCTAAGTCTGGCGCGTCTGCCAATTCCGCCACTTTCGCTGGGAATCAAGACAAGTAACATAATAGACGAGAGAGTCCGTTGGCAACTTCATCGCTAAGAGGCGCGTGCGCGGTGGGTGTGATTAAAAGCCGGACTTGAGCCGGGAGCCGCCCGCGACTCTTCGCCGAAATAAGTGTCCTGAGAATTCCCTGGAACCCCGTAGGGGTAGAATGTCTATAGTGGCGAGCTCCATAGGTTGCCAACCCCGTAGGGGTGAAATGTCCCTGCGCTCAACTTGTATGCCGCACCTAAGCTCCTGTGACCGCCTTGTTCCCAATGAGCTATCAGCCATCGATGCGTTGACAACCAGATACAGTACCAGTAAGAGAACGATAGGAATGTACGGTCGCCTCTTCAACAGACTCGTAAATTTCCTCATGTCCAACTCCTTTAAGTTGAGAGAGAAGTCAGAACCTGAACATCAGGCTAACCAATTATCAAACGGTCGGATACTTCTCCATTCGAACCTCGTGTTTAGCAGCGAATCTGTGTGAAAGATAATACAAAAGTACGCCGCGTACAAGAAAATAGAACTAGCGAAAACTCCTGTTTGCTAGCCAATCCTCCTGCTTGGCGCGGCCTTGCTTTTACCTAGCCGAGTAAGATACTCCGCTCTGTATCGCGAAGGCGTAGAGTCGTGGGCTTTCTTGAATTCGCGCATGAAGTGAGAGCAGTCATTATAGCCAACCGCAGCCGCGATTTCCTTGACGGTTAGAAACGAACTTTCGAGAAACTCACGACCCTTCTGCATTCTGAGCTTCCTCAAGTACTGACCCGGAGGCATTCCCATTTCATTTGTGAAGAGCCACGACAAACGCGAGCGAGAGAGTCTGACTGACTGACATATCTCAACAACACCTATTTTGCGATGGAGGTTCTTCTCGATAAATGAAACTGCAGCTAGCGTCTTGGGGTTCATTGCTTCGTACCCGGTAACATTGGCGTGGTGCATGTTACTCCCACCGAGGGATTCTGAAAACGATTTCTTTAGAAGTTTATTGCCGCGCCCGAAAGCGCTATTCCGCGCTGTTGGTTACGGACTTCTCCGGGATAGCGGCGCTTGGACTCCCGGCTATTTCGGCAAACTCCTGGTCAACGCGAAGAAAGAGAGTAAGCATCACCTGCTTACGTCGCTTATTGTCAGCCGCTCCAACTTGAGAATGAAACACTCTGTGAGCAAATCTATGATGCAATCGTCTGTCTCCATTAAACTCGCAAAGGCGGCGACGTCTTCGCTACTCATCCGTTCGATCATGGGTAATAGAATCGCTTCCTCCGGGTCGTCCGAACCTTCGTCTGGATCCAAATGCGGTGTGATAACTTCCATTGCAAGGTCTTGGAATCGATAGGCAAGCTGTATTCGTACAAACTTCTCCAACGCTTCTTTGTCTTGAAGAAGTGCGTGAAGGAGACGCCTCTGTCTATCTGCACTTTCCCAGGTCTTGTTATCCTCGATTGCTTCTTCGTAGTTGAGCAGAGGCTTGAGAGAGCGATGAACGACGTCGCTTGTGAGGTCTTCGATATCGAAGGTGCACTCTACGACGAATCGGTATTGCTTCAAGATCATACGACTCTCCCTTATCAAGCATTCTTCTAGAGGCATTTAGATTACCAAAAAACAATAACTTTTTTGATGCAATCAAGAAACAAAACTAGTAGAATGACACGCGTCCCGTAAGATACGCGACAAAGTGAAGCCGCTCACCCTTTCCGCGGTACGAAGTAGCAAATAATGAACCTGGGTTAAGAAAATCGCAAGATCGAGGAAGTAACCCGTGGACTTCACCACGTTTTCAACGCGCGAGTTCTCCGTTGAGCTCAATCAACGGAATCCATTGTTTCTTGTTTGTGAATGACCTGGGATGGCTAACCAGATGAACCTACTAAATCGGTTCACCGCCGTTCAAGAAATAACAGGCAAGGAGGATCCTGTCTGCGAAAACCGAATCCTGCCTTGCCCCAACATACCCAATGAAAGGAGCATGTCATGCAAAAGCTACAGGTTACGAATCGTTTCGCAAGCATGTTCGAAACTTCACACTGTTCGCTCTGGCGTTAGCGCTGCTTAGCAGTTTTGCCGCCCTTGCGGATAGTGGAAGCAAGGTTAATGGGCCTTCGCCTGCTGCAGGGAAGGTTCTCAATTCCCAACAATCACAGACCGACGGAGAAGGGCGCACGCGTCCCCAAGTGTTCACCGGAGAGGCTGTCAGGCTTCGTGCCTTACAGCTTCGGTCGAGCAACAAAGCGTTTGCGAGAGCGATGAAAGGCTTTGAGAAGCGCGGCCTTGCTCCAAAGTGGGATCAGTCTTTGACCATTCTTGAGGCTGGCTCCAAGTCGACTGCGGCGATCGAAGGGCGCTCCATAAGGCCGGCGTCTTATCAGCAAACGTTTACTGATGGGTCATATGAGCTTACGCTCATCACCTACAGCAACAGCTCTTCGCAATGGGAAGGCATCCTCTACTTCCACAATCCGTACGAAGACGACACTTACTCAGCTCAAATCACCACGCCTGCTACAGCCGCATGGGACACTGCTTATGAGTACTGGTATCCGCCGGACGGTGGAGACCCAACCTGTGGCGGCGGAGCCTGCGAGGTTCAAGGTCGGCTCAGCCCAGGTCCAAAGGATGGGTTCGTCCCTACCTCGTACAATTCCACCGCTCGGCCGATGGTTAGGGGCGGATTCTGGGGAAGAATCAGGAATTGGATTTCATGCGTTTGGGGTCACCGGGACGGTTTCGGCTGGTGCCCGGATCTATGGTGTGCGATTCAGTACGGTTGGTTCCTCGTATCGCACTGCTGATCGGTGGCCCTTCTCCGCCGCCTTGGCAGCGCGAGCTTATGCGTCTCATAGCTCGTGGTCAGCTCATGCCGACGGCGTATGTTTTTCTTAAGGAAGGCAGTGTGATCGCCGGCGGCTGCTGGTGATCACACTGTTCCTATAGCAGGGAGTGATTGCCATGGCAAAGCTAATTGGAACGTGCTTGCTGATTTGTTTTTCGGCAGGAATCCCCATCGGCAATCCAATGGTCGTGCAGAATCGCCCAAAGGACGAAGTTCAACTCAAGACGCGATTGGTCGTGATCGACGCCCTTGTCAGGGAGAAGCGGACGGGAGTTCCGGTCACTGATCTTGCGCGCGCTGACTTCGAGGTATTTGACGAGGGGAAACGCAGGACCATCAGCCACTTCAGCATTGGCGAGAAAAGACAGCCGCTTGCACTGGTTCTTCTCTTTGATCTTTGGCACAACGGTGCGGGTAGGTTCTTTCTTCAGCTTGATATACCGAAATCGTTAGACACGGCGTTGTCGAAGTTATCGCCCAAAGACGAAGTCGCTGTCATCGGAGTCACCGGCAAGTATTTCAAAACAAGGCAACAGGAGCTGACAGGTTTCACCAACGACCGAAAAAAGATATTGGACGCCCTGTTCAAACTTCCTGAGTTGGTTGACCCAGACTCATTAGGAGTGTTCTTCGTCGCCGATCTCTTGTCCGACGTCGCGAGTATGGCCAGACGGCAGCGTCCCGACTCGCAGATTGTTGTTGTCTACGTTTCGGATAGTCTCAACAGCGCAACTCCGCGTGATCGACAGCTTGGAACCCAGAATCTGTTGCGCCAGAATGTCACCTTCGGCGCTTTGCTGACCAAAACCAAGAAGTCGGTGACTGCCCGGTCGGCGCCATTTATGCCCCTCATCATGGCGTTTGGGATAAGCTCGAATGTCGCTGACTATTTTGCCAAGCAAACGGGCGGCGAAGCTGTAAAAGTCTACAAGCCCGAGGAATACCGAGCGGGGCTTGAGAGAATCATGGACGATCTTTCTTCGCGTTATACCCTCGGATTTGAGCTCGATGCCAATGAGCCTGATGACGGGCGGCTGCACCGCTTGGAAGTCAAGGTCAAAGCTGCGGACAAATCAGGAAAGCCACGCAAGCTTGAGGTGGTTGCTCGTCGAGGCTACTTTCTGCCGAAGCCCCAACAAGCTGTCGTTCAACAACTGCAACAACCTGTTGTTCAGCAGCCGCAACAACCTGTCGTTCAGAAGTCTGTCGAAACAGAAGCAAACCTTACCACGACCGATCAACCAAGCCGTCTGACCGATGAACAAGCAATCAGGAAATCTGTTTTTGATTTGCACTACTCGGTGATGACCGGAGACATCGAGGGCGTCAAACGCCTGACGGCTAAACGCACGCTCGATCTAACCCGGCTCTTCTTTGATCTGCTTTACAAAAAAGTATCTGAACGAGACGGCGGTCAGGATATCCCCGCGAGCAGCGGTGACGAACTATTCAAATTGATTCTCGGTATGATTGCCGAAGGCTCGAAGGGCGCTCTAACCGATGAGCAGATTCGGGCGAAGGCTCAAGCGAAGGCTGGATGTCGAATCACATTTACTGCTGATCGATCGGCTACACTTGAATACTCAGACGGCGTCATAGCGAAAGCGATATTTGAAGACGGCCGATGGAAAATAGACGACACTGAAAGGCTGAAGGAAGGCATGCTGAAAATGAGCGAACTCACCCCGGCGGAGAAAGAGCGCATCCGGAGGTACTAAGTAACGTGCCGTTCGCATCGAGGATCAATGCGGACGGCACGCGACATTATCTGGGCCAGAGTGTGTCCGTTCGTTGCGTGAAAACGAGACGAAGTTAGAGAGCCAGAGACCTCCCGAACGACGGCCGTCAGCCTGCGAACAAAGTCCAATTCAGATTGACTACGCAGTCGTTGAAGTCGCAATCGCCGCCGCTTGGCGTATCGTCGGCGCAAAGTGTATATCCGCCCACGTACGTGGTTGTCCCGTATGACAAGGCATCGTATGCGGCCAACACTCGAGGGACTTGACTCCCGCTACTCTTCACGGTCGCGTAGTATGTTTTGCCAGGCTGAATCTGAAACGCCGCGGTACTCATCGCCTTTGCGCCGGCGCCGCCGCCGCCGGTGATTGTTGCAAGTGCTGTTGGACTCCCTGTCTGGAAAATGGATACGGTCTGAGAGTTGGCACTCTGAGTATATCCGGAAAGGAAACAGGTCAGATTCGCACTCGTTGTTAGCAGGTCGGAAAGCGGCACATTCGTGCCGGGAAAGCCAAAGGTTGTACAGTTTGCCATGGAGCCTCCTTCAAACTAGTTTTGGCTGAGATCGAATGTGACCTCAGCGCGTTTTCCAATGCGACCTGATCCCGTCGAGAGCCCTCCAAAGAGCAAAGATGCTGTATCAAAATCCGCGATCAGGACGCGCAAAAATTCTCACGGAGCGATTAAGGACCGATGGTCGCAGCCGTTTGGGCCTTGAGTAGTGTTAACCACTTTTTCGATGATTGTTTTGTATCATATATCGCTTTGGATGTCTCATCAGAAATCCCGAAAGATATCTTCGTATGAGCGGCTGTGGACGATCGAGGCGAAGACGTGAGGTCGCTCAAGCTTTTTTGAAGCTTTGAGGCGTACAGCCGATAACGGCGCGGAAGTTTCTTTCAAACGTAGTAAGACTTCCGAAACCGTTTTCAAGGGCTATATCCAGCAGGTTACGCTCTGAGGACTTCATCATGAGAATCGCCGCGTACAGCCGATACCTTATGAGCAGTTGATAAAAGGTAAATGTCGTTGTACGCCGGAGAAGTACGTTCAGGTGGTTTTTGGCTGTGCCGCTTCCCCTTCCTGCGTCGTCAAGTGACATGCCCGGATCGGAGAACCCCGTCTCGATTAGGCGCCAGGCTCGTTCGAGTCTCGGATCGGCATGTAGCTTTGAGGCCAGATCGCAAAGTTGCTGCGCGAACAACATTTCCTCAAGATCTTCTTTCGCATTCATAACGCCTTTCCAATACCGCTTGCCGGGGAGCATCCGCACGTCGAAACCTGAGGAGTCTTGTAGGATTGTATACACAATCGGCGTCCCCTCGCCAGTCCGGGCAAGCCCAGCCGTTTGAAACGGGTGTGATTAAAGGCGGGACCTGGGTGGGACTTAGGTCACCCGGAACACAGTGCGGGGAATCGAGCGTTCCGCCCGGCAACCCCGTAGCGGTGCGATGCTTATAGTTACGGACGCCGACGCAGACTCCTGGCTCCGCTAGGTGCGGCATAGAGTTGAGCGCAGGAACATTTCACCCCTACGGGCTTGGCAACCCTGGGGAAATTTCGCAACGGGTGCTAGAAGCTGTATCGAATGCCCACGACGGCGCGGCGGTTTCCCCCGTTGGTTCCCCACTGGTTCAGAAAGTTTGGCGAGTTGATGCGCCCCTCAGGTATGCCGAAATTACGAGTGTTCGTGAAATTGTACGTGTCGACTCGCAACTGGATGCTTTGACTCTCGCTCAGACGAAAACTCTTGCTGATCCCGAGATCAAGATTCGCGATGCCGTCCGCGCGCAGGATATTTCGGCCCGCATTACCAACCCTGGCGCCGGCCGGCAACGGTGAGAAGAGCGCGGCTCCCCCTGCTTTCACGATCTCTTCGATGGACATACTCGATAGAGGAAGCGTCGTGTTGATGTTGGGACGAATGGGGCTGCCTCCCACGAGACCATCGATACCGCTCAAGGCGCCGGTTGGATCCGACCCATTCAACACCGTGAATGGCGCGCCGCTCTGAAACGTAAACAGCCCCGACATCTGCCATCCACCGAGGAGTTGTGCTCGCGCACCGCTCCGGCCCGTGAATAACGGTAGTTCCCAAACCACGTTGCCGGTGAGACGTTGAGGCCGGTCATAATTTGAACGCGCCCGGTCACCGCGACGATTGAACGAGTCTTGCGCAAGTCCGATGTCATTCAACGACGGGCTAAAGAAATCCGACGCTTCGTCAATCGCGGCGCTCCACGTGTAGTGAACAGCGGCGCGAAGTCCGGCGCTGAAGCGCTTGTCCAGGCTGATCTGCATCGCATGATAGATCGACGAAGCCGCGTTGTTCCGCAAACGAACCACGCCGTGAGTAGGATCGACTCGAGCCGTCGAGAAAGGCAGCCGCGGATTTCCGTCGATCGTCTCGAGCAGCGCCGTTCCCTTGGTCGCCACGTATCCAAGGCTAACAACCATGTCTCTGGAGATCTCGCGCTGCAAGCTCAGGTCGAAATGATCCGCGTATGGAGCGCGGAAGTCCGGGCCAACGTCTGAACGCGCCAGTTGCAGAGGATCAGCGATTGGGGGCGCGGGATCACTCAATCTTTTGTAAGCGTTGCTGACGCCTACGCCGCCCGATGGTTGAGCGGTTGTCGCCAGCGTCAGCGATCTGACGAACGGGAAAGTGTTTGTAAGAGTAATCGCAAGAGCGTCCGCCACGTAATCGTACGCGCGAGCGTAGCCGCCCCGCATCACCAGCTTGTCTCCGCCCGTTAGCAACCCAATCAATCCGCGCGCGCTTGTGCGCGGGTTCCAATTGAATCCGAAGCGAGGCTGAAAGTTATTGAGGTCGCGGCCGGGAACGGGCGACAATGCGTAGCGCGGATCACCGCCTGCGGCTTGAACTATCAGCCGGCTTGCATCGACGAGGCTTGCGACTGAATTGCCCGGGACCTCGTAACGAAGGCCGTAGGTGATCGTCAGGTTCGGCTTAACTCTCCATTCATCCTGCGCGAAAAAAGAGAAATCGTGCCAAAGAAAATAAGCGAAGTCCTGGCCGCCGGGCAGCGACTTGCGAATCGTCGCCGCGTCGGCTACGTCGTCGATGAAGCGCTGCAGCGTCGAGTACCGCAGCGATCCGCGGACGTTCTGGGTCTCGAAGCTTCTCACCTGAACGCGCCGGACGTCGCTTCCAAACTTCATGATATGGCTTCCCGCTGTGAGCGAAAGATTATCCTGAAGCTGATAGCTGTTGGTCAGCCGCTGGCGCGGAAGGGTCGGGACAAAACCGATGGCGGTTCTCGAGTCCCGCTCGAATGCGCCGGTCAATCCGAGTTGGGAGATTTCGATGCCCGGTATGGATTGAGACTCGGGATGTTCGGCGACGATGGGGATCAGGTTGCGTTGATAGTTGAGCCAAATCTCGTTCAGCAGCCTGCTCGAGAACACGCTCTTGAGCGCGAGACTGGCGGCTTGCTGGCGCGATTGCACCACGGTTGTAAATCCGCCCGGCGTTATCTGGCCGAGACCGGAACTAAAACTGTCGTTGATCAGGTAACGCGCCGTCAGCGTGTGAATCGCGTCGATGTGATGATCGACGCGCGCCGATCCCTGCCAGTTGTTGAACACTCGCGCAGCGGAGCTTGTGAGAGAGCCTTGCGGTATCGAGAATGGATGTCCGCCAACCGTGATTTGAATCGAACGCCCCAACGGTTTTTGCGCGGCTGGAAGAAACGCAAGCAACGCAGTCACCTGAGGGAGCGATCCGGCCGCCGCCTTTAGAACTTGCCGGCCTGCTTCGGTTGGGACGCCGTCAACTGAGAACCCCGATTCCGTTCGGCGGTCGGTCCAGCGCTGAAGTGACGTGAAGAAGAAAGTGTGGTCCTTAACTAACGGCCCGCCGATTGTGCCTCCGAATTGGTTCTCACGGCGGAAGGGCGCCGACGCCAGCCCTCCCGCCTCATCCAGATTGCTGCGAGCGTTAAAGCGGTTGTTATTGTGAAACTCGAACAGCGACCCATGAAAGCCGTTGGTCCCGCTCTTGGTTATCGCGTTTATTACCGAGCCCGCGTTGCGGCCGTATTCGGCGGCGAACTGATTGGTAATCAGCCTCACCTCCTGAACGATGTCCGGGTTGTTGATCGGCTGGCCCTGCCCCGCCGAGATGAAATCGTTGTTGTCCTGTCCGTCGATCAGAAAGTTGTTTGAGCGCAGCCCCAACCCGTTGACCGAGAAGTTGACGCCGATGGCAAATGCCGTCTGACCGCTTCCCAACTGGGTAACCCCCGGCGCCGAGAGCAAAACGTTATAGACATCGCGCGACGGCGAGAGCGGCAGCGCCGACAGCGCTCGCGAATCAAATTGAACGCCGAGCTGGGCATTCGTCGTGTTGAGCAGCCGAGCATCGCCGCGGACTGTGATGACTTCGTCTACAGCCGCGGGGCGCATAACGCAGGAAACGACTGCATCGCGGTTCAGCCCAACGGTAATTGGCGCTCTTATGTATTTGGCGAAGCCCGTGGCTTCAACTCGCACTTCGTAACTTCCAACCGGAAGGCTTACGAAATGGTAATGACCCTCACTATCACTTCGAATTGTGCGGGAGATGTTAGTCTCGAGGTTGCGCGCAACGACGGTCGCGACGATGGCTTCATTGCGTTCATCGCTCACACTGCCGGATATCGACCCGGTGATCGACTGTGCTCGGATCGCGACTGCTCGCCCGCCAGCGAGTACGATGGCGACGATCGCCGCCAATGTGAGGACTCTGTTTGCGAACGAACCAGGGTTTCTCATACTGATCCTGTTAGCGCTGTTGAGTGCTGAGTATCCTTTCAAACTCCCACTTGCAATGGGCGCAGCAAAAGTACGTCAGCTTACCTTCAGACTCCGCCCTGAATTTGGACTCGACCTTCAGTCCGGTGTAAGGGCACGTCTCGTTGTGTTTGATGGCTGCCTGGTCTTCTGCGGACATTCGCGCGATCGCTTTTTCGGGATTTGCTTCGAAGGCTTTGATGGCTGCCTCATTTGCAAAGTAGACGTATTGACCCTTGTACTCGGTTCGGATTTTCGGGTTAACGCTTACTTTTGTGGCGCCCTCGCCGGCTATCGGACAGTACTTGTTTGTGACGCCCTCGACTGCCTTGGCGGTCTTGCCTTCGCTCGGCGGAGCGGCGCCGGGGACTGGCACCTGGGCGCCGAATCGGTTGAAATGGTTTGTGGTCATATACCAACGGCCGTTTCGTTTGGCATACACGTGGGTGTAACGAGACTGGCCCGTGAACTCGCCGGCGTCATCGCGAAACTGATGATTCAAGCGGCCGGTGACCACGGCGGTCATACCGTAGATGCGCACGTTCGGGTCTTGAAAGTCGAGCTTCAGGAACTTATGAGCGCCGCTTCGGATGAACGCCAGATGAGTATTCTTATCCCACAACTCGCCGTGATTCTTTGTCACCACGTAGTCATCGGAAAAAAGTTTGCCGAGCGCAGCGACATCGCCGTGCAGCAAGCCTTCGGTGTAGATCTTCTCCGCTCGAAGGATTGCTTCGGTGTCGGCCGATGATCGAACTCGCTTCGAGGATGTTTGGCCCTGAGCGCCGGCCGCGAATGCCAGCACGAGCAATAAGACAATAGCGACTCGCTTCATATGTGAGCTCCTGGTAATCGATGAACTATGGAATAGCAGGCCGGCGTGCGAGTCCCACGCGCGCCCGCCGGCGTATATGCTTCATCTCTAGCTGACGCGATGGGAATGATTCGAGACCAGGCGCCAATGACCCGCCTTCTTTACCCACACGTGGGTGTAGCGCGAATGCCCATCGGCCGGCGGTGTATCGGCCCCCCAGAAATTGAGCCGCCCTGTAACGAAAGCCATAGTCGTACCTGACATCCTGATCTTCACGTCGTCGATGTCAGCTTTCGTCGCGAATCGGTACTTGCCTCCCTCGAAGCGCTTCAGGTGGGCCCCTCTATCCAGGGTCGAGCCTTCCGTATTTGTAAAGATGTACTGGGAGTCAAGCATATTATTCAAAGCGGCATGATCGCCTTTCACCAGGGCATCGACGTAAGCCTTTTCTGCGTCCATCACCGACCGATCAGCCGATTTCGAATGACGCTGACCATAAGCTGGAGCGGAAGCAAGCATCAAAACCGCCGCCGCAAGAATCACCGTCACAAACATTCGTTTCATCATCTCAATCTCCTTTACTTTTGGAGTCGGTCGCCCTGGTCTGCGGGCGAACTCCCACGCTTAACTCAAAAAGCCTGACTCGATCGTTTGGGTCATTGCTGACGACCAATGCGGCGATCGAATGGCGCTTCTTTTACTTCGCAAATTGCTTGACGATCCTCACATTGCGCGTCCTCGCAGCGACTGGAGTGGGAAGCCCGATCGCGTCCGGGGTCCCCACCGGTCCGCCTTTCAGAATAAAGCTGAAGTCATATCCGGTGCGCTGAGGAACGGCATGGCAGCCCATGCACCCGCCCATATTCACCATGGCGCTGGTTTGTCCGCTCAGGAGGAACGTGTTGTTCATACTGCGGCTGTCAGGAAATCCCGTGTGGAACGGAGGAGGAGGTATCCTGCCCTGGAATCTTTGCAAGCCCGGCAGGCTGGTTTCCACCACGATGTTGGCGAGATAGAAGTACGGCGATGTAGCGTCGCTCGTCGGCACGGATTGAACGCCCAGTAATTTATAGTACTGCCATACCGAAGAGGGATTCTGACTGACGATCTGCGCGCGTACCGCGTCATTGACCTGCTTGGTTACAGGATCCGCCGGAGTGTATTGGCTTGCCATAGTCGGCCCGGCGAAAGTAAGCGGAAGCCCGGGAGCGGCCGGCAGAATACCGTTTGGAAACATTGGTGGCGGCGCCGGGGGCGGTACCTTTTGTCCTGAGTTGTTCAAATATGAGACGCTCGGGTACGTTGTAATGGTGTAAAGACCCGTCGGATTACCTGTCTCCAGTTTCAACGCGTCCTCCTGTTCGAACGTCGCAAAGATGAAATAGGGATAGTTCTTTGTCTTGTGAATGATGTGAAGGGCGAGCAATCCGAAGGTCGCGTTCGCCGCAACCGGAGCGTTATCGGTTCCGGTGTAGTAGACCACGGTTGCGGTGTGATAACGCCCACTCGCTATCTCAGCCGGAGTCAGCATTCGCCAGGCTGCCTTTGTTTCTATCGTACCTTCAAACGAAGGACCGCTTTGCGACATGTCTCCGAGAGGGAAACTGATATAAGGAGTCTTGGGAGGCATGCTCGGATTGCTCAGATAGGTGACGGTATTCGCGGCCGCGGTTGCGGCGGTCGTCGCGTTGTAATACTTGTTGCTGACGACGTAGTTGTACTCGACTCGATTCGCCCGCGCCTCGAAGAGAATCTGGACGTCTTTGTTGGGCGTGATCTTTCCGCCCGAGCTGCTGGGATTGTGAGGATTCGAGGGGAAGAAAATGTAGTTCTGTCCGATCTGGGTTCCCTCGTCCAGATTGTTGAACTGGCCGGCGTTTACTCCGGACGGGACCGTTACCTTTACCGAGTAAACGTAGTTCGGCTTTGTGTCGTAGCTTGTCGAAGGTGCTCCGGTCGCGGGGAACAGTTCGACTTTGTGCTTGTACGTCTCCCATACGAGGTTCCCGCCGCTGCTCGCAAAGTTGTTATTCCCTGAAGCGCCAAAATTCTGATTCTGATCGGGAACGCCTCGCGTGTTTGGCTGGAAATTCTGCGTCACGGCCGGCCAGTTCAACGCAACGAAGGACTGCCAGGCAAAACATTCCAAATCCGTCAGGGAGGCGTTTGCGGGCAAATCGTGAGGGACGTTGAATCCGGTTGTGAGGTTCACGCTGCATGGATTTTGCTGACTGTTCATGCTGGCCCTCGGGATAAGCATCCCGATAGACAGGCCGGCGATCATGGTGAGCGTCGCGGCTACCTTAATTAGACGTGTCATAGTCGGTTTCTCCTTCGCTCCACTGGGGCAGGGGCTTTCTAAACAGCTCTTTTGCAGGGCGTCGTCCGGCGGCCTGACAGTGCACAAGGCGGACCTTCGCATATCCCTGAAGCCGGTACTGCTCTGCTTCTATGATTCCGAACGGTTCTGATTATGAAGTTTGCGAGATGCGAAGTTGCGATCTACAGCGTGGCGAATATTACTGCCAATAATTCCCCGCGTCAAGCTGAGGTAGTTGGGTTATTGAGTTGCTGACTTGTAACGTGTGTTCAGCCCTTCGCGTGCTTTGCGGTCCTTTGCGCCTTTGCGCTGAGTATTGGTTATTGAAGGAGCAACCCAATTCTCAGCGCAAAGACGCAAAGGGCCGCAAAGCAGGCGAAGGTTATTAAGCAACGCAGAATCCGAACACTACCCTTTGCTTGACATCGTGCGAACCGGAAAACTAAGATGACCGTGCTGCTTAGGAAATCAAATCCCAACTCTTCGCAGGTGAGCAGATGACAGTGTTACTAGCACTTTTGCTCCAGACCCCGCCCCGGACAGGTGGAACGCCGGCTCCCGGCCCGGTCGCTGCGCCGCCGATCTACGGCTACATTCCGATCATCCTCTTCTTTCTCATAGCCGTGCTGTTGCCGGTCGTTTTGCTCGCCGTTTCAAGGCTGGTTCAGCGGCGAGTGTTTGAACGCGAGAAGTTGATGCCCTACGAGTGCGGCGTCGATCCGATCGGCGATGCGCGGGATCGATTCTCGGTGCGCTTCTATATCGTCGCGATGTTATTTCTGGTCTTCGACGTCGAGACGATCTTCCTTTTTCCGTGGGCGGTGATCTACGATCGGCTCGCGGTATTCGGACTGGTTGAAATGCTTTTGTTCATCGGCATACTTGTAGTTGGCTATTACTACGCGTGGCAGAAGGGCGCGCTGGAGTGGGCCTAGAAGAATTGCGGATTGCGGATTGCGGATTGCGGATTTCGGATTTTCGGGAAAAGACAATGGCAAAAGAACGGGAAGAAGTGGTCGAGTCGTCGAGCGGTATCATTACAACAAGCGTTGACTTCGTGTTCAATTGGGCGCGGAAGTCTGCGCTGTGGCCGATGACTTTCGGCCTGGCTTGCTGTGCGATTGAAATGATGGCGACCGGCGCGTCGCGTTTCGACATGGACCGGTTCGGCGCGGGTGTTTTTAGACCGAGCCCCCGGCAATCGGACTTGATGATCGTCAGCGGCACTCCGACTCTGAAGATGGGTCCAATCATCAAACGTGTGTGGGATCAGATGCCTGAGCCGAAATGGTGCATGGCCATGGGAGCATGCGCTTCGACCGGAGGCCCGTTTCCAACATACTCGACCCTCCAGGGCGTCGATCGCATCGTTCCTGTTGATGTGTACATCCCCGGCTGCCCGCCTCGCCCCGAAGCGCTTTTGTACGGGCTAATGCGACTGCAGGACAAGATCATGCAGGAGCATCCGACTCGCTTCCTCTTCGGTCGCGGAAACGTAAGCCAGGAGCAGGCTGAGGGCCTGGAAGCGGCGGCGAACACGGTTGCTTAATCGATAGACGTTTCTTCAATAAGCTGGCTATGGGCGCAGGAAATGATTTCCCTGCGCCCCTTTCTTTTGAGACCGTGTGAAAAGTTCGTAGTCCGGCCTTCAGGCGGAAGTTTGTAGTTTGTATTTAGGCGGATTTACGAACTTCCGCCTGAAGGCCGGACTACGAACTTAGCGCGCTTGTTTACTCAAACCATGGTTTCGACTTCGACAGAGCTTGAACGGAAACTCATCGAGCGAATCAACCGCGAAGGTCCGATCACGTTTCGCGACTTCATGCAGGCAGCGCTTTATGATCCCGAGCTCGGATACTACAACACCAGTCGACTGAAGATCGGCGCGGCAGGAGACTACTACACATCGAGCAATGTTCATCCGGCGTTTGGAGCTGTGCTCGCTCAAGCCTTCATTGACCTTTGGGTCGAGTACCCGCTCACGCTTGTAGAGATCGGCGCCGGTACCGGCCAGCTTGCGTTTGACATACTCTCAGCGGTCCGCGACGAGAACCCCGGGGTCTTCGCGAGCCTGACTTACATAATCGTCGAGTCCAGTCTGTACATGATCGAGCATCAGAAAGAAAGGCTCGAGTCATTTGGCGATCGAGTTCGTTGGTGTGAAGTTCAAGAGTTGGAACGCGCGCCGATCCAGGGGATCGCCTTCTCGAATGAGTTTGTCGATGCTATGCCGGTACACCGCATTCGCCGTCGGGACGGCGGCGTCGAAGAACAATACGTCACGGTATCGTCGGGATCGGGAGAACACGGAGAGATGAGGCTCAGGCTGGATTGGGGAGAGTTGTCCACCGAGAGGCTCAGCGATTACGCCGCTGGAATGGACGTGACCCTCACCGAAGGGCAGGTTGTCGAGGCTAACCTCGAAGCACTGAGGTGGCTGGCCCGGATGTCGAGAGCGATATCACACGGATTCCTGGTAACGATCGACTACGGCGATACCGTTCAGCGTTTATGGACGCCCGACCGAAAGCAAGGCACGCTTCGTTGTTTTCACGAGCACCACCTCATCGATTCACCGCTCGAGCGAATAGGCGAGCAGGATATGACCGCGAGCGTGAACTTCACCGCACTCATTGATTACGGACGCGATTTTGGATTCCAGTTTGTGAGCCTCGAGAGGCAGACGGCATTTCTGATTCGAATGGGATTGATTGATCGAATTGCTTCCGCGAATCAGCCCGGCCAGTCGCTGGATGACTTGAAGGAGCGGCTGGCAGTGAAGAACCTGTTCGTCCCCGGCGGCATAAGCGATAGCTTTCGAGTATTGGTTCAAAGGCGCTGACATGTCGCAGCTTGACTGTGTTATCTTCATCAGCCGATGGCTGAAATAGACTGGTTTCCGCTCACGTTGTCGTTGCGAGTGGCCCTGATTGCCACGGCGTTTGTAGTGATATTTGGAGTCGCCCTGGGTTGGCTTCTGGCGCGTCACAGGTTTTTCGGCCGAGAGCTCCTGGACGCCGCGGTAACTTTGCCGCTCGTTCTTCCGCCTACCGTCCTTGGATACTACTTGCTCATTGTATTGGGCCATCGAAGTCCAATTGGTAACGCCATTGAAGCGATCACAGGCCATTCGCTTGTATTTACCTGGGAGGGCGCGGTCGTCGCCGCGGCCATCGGAGCGCTGCCGTTAATGGTCAAGACTTCACGCGCCGCAATCGCCGCTGTCGATACCAACCTCGAGGACGCGGCCCGAACCCTGGGGGAATCGGAGTTGAAGGTCTTCTGGCGTGTGACAATGCCTCTCGCTTCGCGCGGAATCATCGCTGCCGCGATGCTGGCATTCGCTCGGGCGTTGGGGGATTTCGGAGCGACGTTGATGGTGGCCGGGAACATACCGGGCCGCACTCAAACGGCCGCCATAGCGATCTTCGACGCGGCCCAGGCCGGCCGCGACAACTATGCGCTCGTGTTGGTGTTCATTCTGTCAGCGGTTGCGCTTGTACTGGTCTACTCGACCAACAAGCTGACCGCCGGCCACCGTTGACCCTCACAAACGCCCTTTGATGCCCGGCTGCGTTATGACCCTTTCGGTAAGAATCAAAAAAGCTCTAAGAACATCCGGGAGCCGCGCAAGCGCACGCGGCGGCGAGGAACGCGGTGCAGCAGCACAGGGTTTCTCGCTTGACGTAGAGTTCGATGTGCCGCCCGGATTCACGATTCTCTTTGGAGCGTCCGGATCCGGCAAAACAACTACGCTCAAGTCCATATCTGGCATCGTGAGCCCCGATTCGGGTCGCATTGCCATCGGCGACGAAGTCTTGTTCGATTCATCCGAGCAGAAAGACCTCCCAATTAGAAAACGAGGCGTGGGATATGTCTTTCAGGATCTGGCGTTGTTTCCCCACCTTACTGCTCGAGCTAACGTCGAGTTCGGGATGACCCGTTTGTCGCGCGCCGATCGTCGGAGAAAGGCGGAAGCGATGATGGAAGCGCTGCGAATCTCGCACACCGCCGCACGCAAGCCTCGCGAGGTTTCAGGCGGCGAGGCCCAGCGCGTCGCCCTGGCTCGTGCGCTTGCGCATCAGCCTCGAATACTGTTGCTTGACGAACCGCTTTCGGCGATCGACGAAGCAACAAAGCGCGGCATTATCGCGGACCTCAAATCCATAAACCGAGAGTTGCGCCTGCCAATCATCTACGTCACACATAGCAGGCAAGAAGCCGTGTCTCTTGGAGAGCGCGTAATCGTTTACGAGCAGGGCCGGGTTGTAGCGTCCGGTGAGCCGATTTCAGTATTTGGTACCCCTGTCACTGCAAGCGTTGCGCGGTTAACAGGCGTTGAAAACATTTTCAGTGCGAAGGTTATCGGAAAGAGCGAAGAGGCCGGGATCATGACAGTTGAGGTTTCGGATGCCGAAGGTTCCTGCCGGGTAGACGTTCCGTTTGGCAACGAATCCCTGGGGGAACGCGTCACGCTAGCCGTGCCTTCGGGTGATATCCTGCTGGCGACCGAGGAGCCTCGCTCAACTTCGTTGCGAAACCGCATGCGAGGAACGATAACCGCGATTGACGATGATTTGAACCGAACGATAGTGCGAGTCAACGCGGGCGTCATCTGGAGTGCGAGCGTTACCCGTCAGGCGGTCAGCGAGCTGGGTCTCTCTCGGAACCAGGAGGTATGGCTCGCCTTCAAGACGCATTCCTGCTACCTGCTTGATCGGAGCGCCTAGTTCCGATGCGAGTGGCCTGTCGCCGGCAATGAGTTCGGTTAAGACCCGTTCAATCTCAGAGTAGCGATGTAGGGCAGGTTGCGGAACTGCTGTTGATAGTCCATGCCGTAGCCGACTACAAACACATCGGGAATTTCGAATCCTCGATAAAAGGTCGGCAGGTCGATCAGCCGGCGCGCCGACTTGTCGAGTAATGTGCAGACGCGAAGGCTCGCGGGCTTCCGTTGTGTCAGGGTCTTCAAGAGGTAATTTACGGTCAAGCCGGTATCGATGATATCTTCCACCAAAAGGACGTCGCGTCCGGCTATGCTCTCGTCGAGATCCTTGGTTATGCGGACGACTCCCGAGTCCGGCTGCGTGGCATAAGTGGAGATGCTCATGAAGTCAATCGAGCAGGGAATTGTCATCGCTCGAAGCAGATCCGCGGCGAAGATGAACGAGCCTTTCAGGATGGCTACAACAGCAACGTCTTTCCCTTCAAACTGTTGGGAGATTTCCTTGCCAAGCTCTGAAACCCGCTCCTGGAGCCGGTTCTGGGGTATCAGTACTTTCTCAGGTCTCATTTCGCCTGTGGAAAAACTGTGCATAAAATATTTCTTTCATGAATGCGTTTTTTTGTTGACAAAAATATTTCGTATGGTAGTATCACACCCGCTCGGTTGGCAACAATCGGGTCCGATCCCGAGAGGTTGAAGTTGAAATTCTCCAGTTCGCAGGGCGGCTGGTGTTCCGCAAGGGACACTGGCAAGAATGTGAAACTTCGGTGTGATGGCAGAAGCCCGCAAGGGTTTCGCACGCCAGAGTCTTCGGACTTTGGCGAACGAGGGTCCGCAAGGATTCTCAACATTGACGCTGAGGGCTAGAGAATGGAGACGGAGATCACTCGGGATCGTTATTTTTATGGCAACATCTTCGTCGCGCGTTTCTGAGCGACTCGCCGCAGCTCTCATAGCTTGCCTCGACATCAAATCTTACCATCCTCTTGAAAGGCCCCACTCGCGACGAATTTGTCGATCAGCTTTTGATAGTCTGACGCGTACAGGATTTTTACATTGATCTCAGGATAGATCTCTCGGAGCCGTCGAACCTTCCGGTTTTTCTTGGTCACCAGCGTCTGCCTAGCCGTGGTGAGTTCGATGTAGAGATCATGATCGGGCAGGTAGAAATCCGGCGTGAAGCTGCTGGCGACGTTGCCGTCTTCGTCCCACTCGATGGCAAACGTGCGGGGCTCATAGTGCCAGACGATGTGATAGAAGTCGAGAATGCGCGCGAACTCGGCTTCGGATTCGTGGGCAAAACTGACGGGATGATGTTGCGCGTGCGGTACCGGGTCGTCCTCGTCTCCGAAATTCTCTTCGAGCACGGCCACAGCGCGCTTAAGCTCAGGCAGGAGAGCAGCCGGAATCTCGATGGTGTGCTCCGTCGTAGAGACGGTCCCCGCAGGATGCTGCTCCTTAATCAGAATAAACTGGCGACCATCACGCTCGGAAATCTGAATGGTGACTTCGGTGCTTGTGCTGACACTGAATCGACTGACTTCATCAGAACGTTCTTCGGAGTACTTCGTGGTCATAAGCAAACCCTTTTGCTCGAACCGAACCCAGATCCTGCTCGCCTGAAGCGCACCTGTTGGGGCTGGAGCGCTTCGTACTGATGAGCTCCGGCTGAGTAGATAAACAAAGCGATAAAGGGCTACGCTGGTCTCTCGTCCAAAAGCGAAACCCCCGCCTTGCCTCCGCCGAAGGGGGCAAATCCGGGGGTTAACCGAACGTCAGTCTAACGCATCTCCCAATCTAAGACAAACTATTCCGCCGGAAGACATCCGAAGCCGGTCCTCTGCGTGCTTTGCGGTCCTTTGCGTCTTTGCGCTGAGTATTGGGACTTGAAGGAGCAAGACCCAATACTCAGCGCAAAGACGCAAAGGACCGCAAAGCACGCGGAGGTTATTAAGCGAGTCAATAACCGAACACTACCGAATCGTTGTATCGCTTGCTATCCTCACTAGTCAGAGTATAATCGCGGCAGATGGGGTCTTCAGGCGAAGGTCAAGCACGAGATTGCGGATGACTCGCCAATAAGTCGGGAAACGCGATACTCGAGTCGCGTACAGGAGACTAAGATGAATATCACCAGGAGCGTTCTCACGGTATTGACTACTCTCGTTCTGGCCGCTTCGCTGTCAGCACAAGAACGAAACCCGGCGGGTAAGCCGACCCCGCGCGGCGAGCTGAACGACTACGTTGTTTCCGCCAAGGCGGGCGTCGTTAACATCGTCGAAGGCGAAGCGAGTGTCGTCCGCGCGCGGCCTTTTGCGGTTCCCGAAATGCTGATCTCGGGCGATGAATTGCAACCCGGTGATGCGGTAAGGACCGGCACGGACAGCCGCGCGGAGATATTACTGAACCCCGGTTGCTACCTGAGGCTGGGTAACAGCAGCCAATTCGTTTTCCTATTCGATGGCTTTACAACTAACACGGTTAAGCTTCTGAGCGGCTCCGCCGTCCTCGAAGCGTCGGTGATGGACGGCGATATCTTTGTTGAAACCCCCAAAAACAAATTCGAAATCGCGCATACGGGCATTTATCGTTTCAATGTCGGGACCGCACCTAAGCCCGAGATCGTCGTTCGAAAGGGACGTGCTTTTGTCGGGGACGCTGCGATCAAAGACGGCAGGCAAGCGATTGTCGAAGGCAGCACGCCGGTCATAGCGAAATTGAATAAGAACGACATTGATTCACTCGACGATTGGAGCAAGTCGCGGGCGAAAGCGCTGATAGCCGCAAACAACAATCTGTCCGGTCGCGGCATGAGACGCACCGCCGGGATTGCCTCGTTGCGGAACAACGCCTGGATATACGATCCGTTCTGTCGCTGCTACACATTCCTGCCGTACACCGGCGGCTTCACGTCGGCCTATGGATGGGAGTATTCAAATTACAACCCGTACTGGTATCGGTTTGCCTGGCCTGGCTACTATAACGGCGGCCCTTACTCAGGCAATGGAGGTAGCGGCAATCGGGGCGGGTCTTCCGGTAGCGGCGGGTCCGGTGGCAATGGCGGATCCGGCGGCGGTAGTGGCAATGCGGGTGGCGGTCACCATCATCATGATCCACCACCGCCTCCTTCGCCGGTATTTGGCGATCCCGGTCGCGGCGCGCCAGGCGGAGCGCGCGGCGGTGATCGCGAGACACCCGCGCCGATACATCGCCGTCCGCAATAAGTCGACGAACTGAGAGATCGCCAGCACAAACGCCAGTCAGCACGGATTTCTAGTCCGCCGCTGCCTGGCGTTCTTAGCATTCCTTGGTCCTGAACGCTCATCGGATGTTTCAATCAAGTCGCATTAAGGCTAAGATTGCGTCGCAAAGATAAGTCGTATGTTATGGCTTACATTGTCGATGGCAACAATGTGATGGGACAGACGCCGGGTTGGCACCGCGACAAGTCAAGTTCGCGACGTTCCTTGCTCGCAAAAGCAGCGGAGTTTGCCAAAGCAAAAGCGACGCGCGTGACGGTGGTCTTTGACGGGGCGCCGGAGCGGGGAGCTCCCGATGGATCTGCATTTCGCGGCGTTAAGATTTTGTACGCCGAGCCGGGCTCGGACGCAGATGCCCGTATCGAGCAACTTGTTGAGAGTTCTCCAAACCCTCGAGGCCTCACCGTTGTTACCTCGGACCGCCATCTCGCTTTTCTGGTTCGGTCGAGAGGCGCCTCGGTGGTCAGGTCAGGAGAATTCAGAACACAGGTCGAGCAGATTATCTCATCCCAGCCAAAGGTCGAGGACGGCGAACAATTCGAGGTCGGCGATGTCAACTCATGGCTCAGATACTTCGGCTCTTTACCCGAGGACGATGAGATTGATGATGAGTTTTGAATTTGGAAAGTTGCGGAGGACGGTGCATGTCTACCAGCGAAGCCGTTGAAAGACCGCGCGGTTACAAGGACGTCCGGGTTGGTGAGCTGCTCTCACTGCTGGCGCGAGACTATCCGGGGCGCGAAGCTCTGATCTATCCGGATCGCGGTCTGAGATACGACTTCAGCCAGCTCGAGTGGATGGCTCGCGAAATCGGCAAGGGCTTGATCAGCCTCGGCATCGAAGCGGGCGATCGAGTCGCGCTGTGGGCCCCAAACGTCCCCGAGTGGGTCGTGTTGCAGTTTGCGTTGGCGAAGATCGGAGCCGTGCTGGTCACCGTCAACACGAGTCTTCGCGCCCGCGAAATCGAATACCTCCTCAAACAATCTGAAAGCAGCACGCTGATCACAGTCGCAGGGTTTCGTGACGTCGATTACGTGCAAACCATTTTCGACATAGTGCCGGAGCTGGCAGCCGCTGAAGAGGCGGCTCTGCGCCCGGCCAAACTGCCGTTCCTTCGCAACGTAATATACATCGGCGAAGAACAACCGGCAGGGATGATTCGCTATGATTCGCTGCTCGCGCGCTCGAACAAAGTCGGCGACGAACAATTGGACGCTCGCCTGGCGGGTCAAGACCTCGACACCGTGATTAATATGCAATACACGTCGGGAACGACCGGGTTCCCGAAGGGAGTAATGCTCACCAACCGCAACATCGTCAACAACGGATATTGGCTTGCGGAAGGTCTCGCGCTGACGCCGAGCGACAAGCTCTGCGTACCGGTCCCGTTCTTTCATTGTTTTGGCTGCGTGATCGGGGTGCTGGGCGCCTACACGCACGCTTCCGCGCTGGTCCCACTCGAGACCTTTGATCCGCTGCGTGTGCTTCAGTACATCGAACAGGAAAAATGCACGACACTTTACGGCGTGCCTACGATGTTTATTGCGGAACTCGAGCAACTCGACTTTCACAACTTTGACATGACGAGTTTGAGAACGGGAATCATGGCCGGCGCGCTGTGCCCCGAGCCGCTGATGCGCAAGGTCATGGAGCGCATGCACCTGACCGAGCTGGCTATCGCTTACGGCTTGACCGAAGCGTCCCCCGGCATCACGTTGACTCCGCGCCTCGACAGCGTCGAGCTTCGGACTCAAACCGTGGGCCGGACGTTGCCTGAAGTCGAAGTCAAGATTGTCGATCCGGCGACCGGCCAGGATTGTGCGCCCGGGCAAACCGGCGAGCTGTACTGCCGCGGCTACAATGTAATGAAGGGTTACTACAACAATCCGAAAGCCACCAGCGAAGCTATCGATGTCGAGGGCTGGCTGCACACCGGCGATCAGGCAACAATGGACGCCCAGGGGTATGTGAGGATCACCGGCCGAATAAAAGAAATTATCATTCGCGGCGGCGAGAATATCGCCCCCAAAGAGATCGAAGACCTGCTTCGCACCAACCCGAAAGTCGTCGACGTTTATGTTTACGGCATTCCGGATGACAGGTTGGGTGAAGACGTCGCCGCCGCGATCAAGCTCAAACAAGGCGAGGCGGGGACCCCCGAGGAAATTCGTGAGTTCTGCGAAGGCCGCATCGCCAGGTTCAAGATACCGCGCCACGTTCGCTTCGTGGATGAGTTCCCGATGACCGCATCAGGCAAAGTCCAGAAGTTCAAGCTGCGCGAGATGCACGTCGCGCACGCGCAATCCCTCAGGGACCTGGCTAAGCGCCCGAGTAACTAGCCTGCAAATCACCTGAGCAAGCCCTCGTTACGTCCCTCGCAACCCGCTTAGTCTGTCTACAAGATCCTCGAATTCCTTATATATGGAGTCGTTCTTTAGAACTTTTCTTTGTTGCTTTATGTACCCAGAATATTGATTGAATAGTCTTATCATATAAGCACCTGACATCCGATTTAACACGTCAATGTCAAAGACGTCAGTGTTCGCACCAACTGCTAGATGTTCAAACATGCCAAGAAGCTTCATCAGCTTCGTCCTTTCTTCGTGATTGGCGAAGATCTCCTTAATCTGAGTTTCAACCAAAACTTTTCCATACTTTTTTAGAAGTTCATAATCTATCGTTGTGTATACATCTCGGATCTTACTCATATATTCTATCGTAGCTTGTTTCTTCCTTCGCTTATGATCAGCTTTGAAGGAGTGTACTCCAATTCCCAGTTGTATCAGAGCTATGATGGCCACAACTCCAGCAATGCATATCTTGATGATCTCAGACTTGTCCATATTACTTCCTTGCGTTGGTAGACCCTGCGGAGGCTCTTCGTAAACTAATCGCCGGCGCGACGCATATATCGGCGCATCGAGTCTGCCGTATGCTCGCGGCATTCACCAATCTAATTCGCCAACCCGACGCGCCGCAGCAAATCTGCAAAACGCGGGTCGCCGCGCAACGGATCCAGGCGGGCATCCGAGTTGATCCAGCCTATCCACTCGGATTGATCGTCACGAGCCCTTTCCAACCACGCGAACGCCTGATCCCTATCGCCCAAACCAGTGTAGACAAGAGCCACGTCGAAGGGTGAGACATACTGTTCCCTGGCCATCTGTTTCAACTCAGCCAGCGTTCTCAGCGCGTCGGCGCGTCTGCCTGCCAGAGCGTATTCCATCCCGAGCTCTCCCCGAACCATCGACGTTGGAAGCTGCTGTCTTACTTTTTCCAATTCGGCAATTGCCTCCGCGTGATTCCCCTTTGCCGCGTAAACCATCGCCAGGATATCTCGCGATAACGGATCGTTTGGATCCAGCTCGAGTGCCTTTCGGGCTTCCATTAGTGCTTCATCCGTACGCCGCGCCATCAGATAGGTTGAAGCGATGAAACTGCCAGCCGTCTGCGAAAGTGGGTCGAGTTGTTGCACTCGCCGCAGAACGGCCACGCCTTTGTCCGGGTCCCTGGCGAAAAAATATTCGAAATAAAAAAACATCGCGGCCACTGAGTTCGGATTCAATTCCATCGCGCGCTGAAACTCGCGCTCGGCCGCCGGATTAAACTGATGCACGAACACATGCCCAAGCGCGGCGTGCGCTTCGGCCAGGGTATCATCCAGTGCAAGAGCTTTTTCGGCCGCGGCTCTTGCTTTAGACAAGGCTTCGCGTGGCGGCAGCAGCCAGTCCGACGCCGCGGTATAGGCATCGGCCAACCCCGCCCATGCCAGCGCGTACGCCGGGTCTAGCCGGAGCGCTTCATTCAACTCGGCAACTGCCTGGTTGTTGCCTTCCGGGGTGTATTGCAGGGTGTGATAACGGCCTTTGAGATACGCCTGATAAGCTGCCGCGTTCTCGGTGTATCGTTGCGTCATACGCTTTCGTTCATCGCTGGTCATCTTCAGCGCCAGGGCCTCAACCACGCGCGTCGAAACTGTGTCTTCCAGAGCGAAGATGTCCACGCATTGCTCGTCGCACTGGAACGCCCAGAGCGGCTGGCCGTCACTTGTGCGCAATAGCCGCACTGTAACGCGCACACGTTTGCCGTCTTGCTGAATGCTGCCGTCAAGAACCGAATCCACTTTGAGCGTCTGGCCGGCCTGCAAAGAGTCCGTCCCGTTGAAGGGCAGAACCGAACTCGTCGGCCGCACGATGATGTGGCTGAGATTGCTGAGCCGAGTGATCAAGACATCAGCCATCCCAACGCCGAGATATTGTTCATCGCCTTGCGCGTTGAGCGCTTTGAACGGAAGCACCGCAAGCGTCTTGATCGCGCCAGGGTGTTCAACGACTGTCGGTTTCGTCTTCCACCAGTAAATCGCGCCGGCCAGCAGCACGGCGAGCAAGGCGATCGCGGTGAAGAGTGAGCGAGCGTCTCGGCGTCGCGGCGGCAGGACGACACGGGGGAGAGATCTGGCGGATGCTGAAACCTCGTTCGTCGCGATGTCGCCCCGTCGCCCCGTCTCCCCGTCGTCTTCTTCCTCTTCCACCACCACCCGCACGTTTGATTGCTGCACAATCACCTGAGCGGTCTCGGCGTCGCAGGTCTCTTGCACCTCGGCCACGAAGCGATAGCCCCGTCCCGGCACGGTGACGATATAGCGATGTTCTTGCGGACTCTCGCCCAGGGCCTTTCGCAAAGCCGAGATGTTGATGGTCAGGTTCTTCTCTTCGACGACTGTATCCGGCCAGACGCGACTCATCAATGAGTCCTTGTCCAGAATCTCGCCACGGCTCTCGACTAGCGCCAGCAGCGTCTCAATGGACTTGGAGGTCAGAGGCACGGGTTCGCCCTCGCGCCAGAGCAACCGCTTTACCGCATCCAGCCTGAAGCTGCCGAACTCATAAATTCGTTTACTTGTCTGGGTCATAAGTCCTGTGCGGAGAGAGGCCCAACCAAATCCAGCAAAAACCTACCATTCTTGGAACGACATCTTACCAGCCTTCGCCGCAAAATCGCACTCGTTTCGGCGGGGTACGGGGACAACCTGTGGAAGTACAGCAACAACCTGTGGAAGTACAGCAACAACCTGTGGAAGTACAGCAACAGCCTGTGGAAGTACAGCAACAACCTGTGGAAGTACAGCAACAACCTGTGGAAGTACAGCAACAACCTGTGGAAGTACAGCAACAACCTGTGGAAGTACAGGATCAGCCTGTGGAAGTACAGGAACAACCTGTGGAAGTACAGCAACAACCTGTGGAAGTACAGCAACAACCTGTGGAAGTACAGGAACAACCTGTGGACGCGCCGAACGTCCTGCCGAAGACTGAGACAGCAAAGCGACAGGCGAAAGCATGATGAAACGAAGACGAACAGAGATTACGGTCGAGACCAGGTCGCTGATTTTGCGCGGCACTCGCCAACACGCTCCGTTGTATTGCACCACTTGTTCGTTGCCGACTCTATTGATCGCGCCCGACGAAGCCGCCGTTTTGGCAGGCGTCAGCACGCGCATCATCTATCGCTTCGTTGAAACCGAGCAGCTTCACTACAGGGAGACAGCGGGAAGACTGCTTGTCTGCCCTAATTCGTTGCCGATATCAGGAGATCACCGCGAGCACGACTCGTCGAACCCGCAGCAGCTCTCGGTAAGAAAGGCCAATTCACTTGAGAGTAAACAATGAGGCAAAGCGCGATTCCTGGACATCAATCTTTGCCTCTGATTATTGATCAACACAACCCGCCGGTTTAGCCCGGCATATAGGAGACGACAATGAGAGCAACAAGAATAGCAATGTTTGGTTTCGCTATCGCATTTTACGCAGTGTTTGCCGCGAGCGCGAACGCTCAATGTGGAGTGTCGCTCAACGGGGACCGCCCTGTTTTTCCGGCACGATCCGCATTTCAGGGGATGCGCGCACCGAGCGCATTTCAGGAGATGCGCGCACCAATCCAGGAAGCGGGCGATCTGTTTGCGAGTGACGCGACGATCGTCGGACTCTGGGACGTAAAGTTCATTTCCGACAACGTAGTCGTCGACGAAGGCTTCGATCAGTTTCACAGCGACGGCACGGAGATCCTGAACGACACTCCTCCACCCGCTACGGGGAACGTGTGTTTGGGTGTCTACAAAACGCCTGCCACGCGTTCGATCAAACTCCGGCATCCATCATGGATTTACGATCCGACGAACACGTTTGTGATCGGGCGAGCAACAATTCTCGAACAAATCAACCTCGACGCTCGAGGGAACCTTTTTACCGGAACGTTCACCATCCAGTTCCGTGATCTTGACGGGAACCCGATCGCGCCCGACTTCTCCGGGCAACTAAGGGGCGATCGGATTACGCCTTAGTCGCGGTTGTCGGTGTATATCGCCACCAAGGCGCAAGGTCACGAAGAATCACAAAGCCGCCAACATACCGCATGACTGTTTTGGTGGACCTTCGTGTCTAGTGCCTTGGTGGCGCGATGTCCTTTTTCAGGTGTGCCAGGAACCCGCCAACCCGGAATGGGTAGTGGGGTGATAGTGTGTTGCCAGGAAGAAGTCCTCTGCGTCCCCGGCGTCCTCTGCGGTTTTCCTGCTCAGTGGCTCGGAATCAACCGCAGAGGACGCCGAGGACGCAGAGGAGAAACGCGAATGTGAGCGAGCAACACACTATCACCCCACTACCCCGGAATGTGTTTGCTTGACCGCGATCTCTCGATACTGCTAAAACGCGCGCGTGATTCGCGCCGCCGTCACCGTCGATCTCAGCCGAATAAAATACGAGCTTGAGCTGTTTGTCCTGAACGGCGAGTTCGAACTCTTTGAAGACGCAGCGCCCCTCGCCGGGATTGACGCCGAACACACGATGGCCGAGTTCTCCTACGGCAAATTGATCCTCAATTGCTGGGGGGATGGCTGGTCCCGATCCTGGCGAATCATCTCATGCGAACAAACCCCGGATAGGCTGACGCTCGAGTGCGCTAAACAGATGGGATTGAAGAGATGCGCAATCACCTTGAGTCGAGGAGCGGGCGTCAGGGAGACTCGAGCATCGCGCAGCGAGTTTGCGCACAAGCTTGCGGCCATCGTCGAAGCCAATCTGCCGGGGCTTCGCGTCGAGCAAGCGGTGGCTTCCCGCAATGACCGCAGACATCTTTCAGGGGTGCACGCTCGGCTGATCATTCGAGATCGAGGCAAGCGATACGCCGGCGTCGGAGTGAGTGAAAGTGAGCTTCAAACCAACATCGATGCCACGCTCGGCGCAGGATTGATATGGCTGGATGAGCTTCGTCGTCGAAGCGGCCGTGTCGATGGCTTGATGATCTTCGCTCCTCGCTGCGACACGATTGCGGCTCGGTTGTCTGTAGTCTCAAGCGCAGAGAAGCTCTCGCTGTTTCGCATCAATGAAAGCAGGAACACAATCGAGCCGGTATCGCCGTTCGACCAGGGTGATCTGAACGACAGCTTTCGAAAGGCGGCGCGGCGCGCGCATTGGCCGAGACCGGGGATGCTTCCGCCCGACTCGGCAATGCTGGTCGAGTCAGTTCGAAGGCTCGCCCCCGATCACATTGAAGCGCATCACCGCGGCGGGTGGGTTTCGCTTTCGATCAGCGGGCTTGAGGTCGCGCGAGTGTGGATCAATCGGCGCCGCGTCGAGTTCGGAATTGGCGACGCGCGGATAAAACTCGATCATCGAAACGAGGCCGACTTGAAGAGGTTGATTGACGAAACGATATCGCGGAGAAAACCTGAGTCGCGCTTTCGAAACGAAATGATATTTCGTTTCCAGCCCGAGCGCTGGCTCGAATCAATCCTCAGCCGCGATGTCACCGCGATCGACGCTACGCTGGATCCGCGATTCGCATATTCGCAGGTGCCGACGTACCGCGGTGAGCACCGAACCTTCATCGACCTGCTCGCCGCGACGCGCGAGGGCAGATTAGTCGTGATGGAATTGAAGGTGAGTGAAGAGAACGAGTTTCCGTTTCAGGCGCTCGACTATTGGTTGCGAGTCGAGTGGCATCGCTCGCGAGGCGACTTTCAGCGCCGCGGTTATTTCGAAGGTTTGCGCCTGATCGACGCGCCGCCGCTGCTGTATCTGGTCGCTCCACTGTTTCGATTTCACGAAACGACGAAGTTGTTGGCGAGCTCGATTCACGAGCGGGTGCCGGTCTTCCGAATAGGAATCAACGAGGACTGGCGCAGCGGTGTGAAGGTGCTGTTGAGGGAGAGAATGAATGGGGAATAGTTTTCCATTAGCCCAGGCGTTTACGCCTGGGACGATTTTCCATTAGCCCAGGCGTTTACGCCTGGGCTTCGCACGCGTTCAGACCGGCTAGCCCGCTTCAGCGGGCTTACTCCTCGCCTTCAGCCCAATCCACGTCATCAGATTCAATCATCTCCAGGAGCACCGATGTCTTTTGGCTTCGATGGTGTTCTTCCTGATGATCGACGTAATGATAGACCCTCTCGAGATCGGCACGTCTTAGGCTCAGCACACCATAACCTTCTTGCCATCGGAGCTTGAACTTCGGGCGGATGTTGCGATTCACTCGGAATGAGGTCGCTCCCTTAACTTTGCCTATGAAGTCGCTGATAAGCATGGTGGGCGACAAACGAACGACCAGGTGAACGTGGTCAGGCATTGCATTATGTCGAAGCGGTAAGCCTCCGCGAAGCTTAGCCTCGTCGTTGATGATCTGAAGCAGATCAGGTCTCCACACGCGATCAATGAGAGGTTCTCGTGAATGGGTTGCCCAGATGACGTGATAGTACAGTTGGTGGAAGGTATGAGACATGGCTTAGAGTCCTCCGTTCAGTGGTAAACCCAGGAAGGTAAGCCCCGTTAACGGGGCTTTGCTCAGACCATGCGCATCAGTTCCCAGGCGTGAACGCCTGGGCTAGTGGAAAATGGGAACGGCCCCGCGTCAGGAATCGCCGCGACGCGGTCTCGTCGTCAGGGACTCGGTCTTCGTCATGGACTCGGTCTCTTTGTCAGGGACGCGGTCTTGGTCAGGGACTCGGTCTCTTTGTCAGGGACGCGGTCTTGGTCAGCGACGCGGTCTCGTCGTCAGGGACTCGTCTCGTTGTCAGGGACTCGGTCTCTTTGTCACTTCCGTTTCGCTCGACCGATCAACCAGTCAAGGCTCAAGATGCCCGAGCCGCGTGACGCCATGTACAGAAAGACGAAACAAAATAAGACCGCCAGTTCGCCCTTATTCAGTATGGGCCAGAACCCTCCGGGGAAGTGTGCCTTGAAATATGCAACTGCCATTTCGCCGCAAGCGATAAATGCTACGATACTGGTGAAGAGGCCGACGGCAATCAAGATCCCGCAAACTAATTCGATGACTCCGGCCACCTGCAACAATCCTTCCTGCTTCTGGCCTCCCAGGACTCCGAACAGTTTTTGCGCGCCGTGACAGGCGAACAACACGCCCGCGACGATACGCAGCAATGCGTAAAACACGTTTGAATATTTCCCAAGCCATTTCTCCATTTTTGGGGTTCCTCTCTCCTCAGTGATGTGCGCCACAGCGAAGTGCGGTGCTCGGCTGCTCTGAATGCTGCCCGTCGATTATGACCGATCAGTCGACGTTCTTGCCAATTCGGAATGAAGGCTACCCTACCGCAGGGTGTGAGTAAAAGCCGGACTTCTCACGTAGTAGCGAATTCATTCGTTTCTGAGGATCCCAACGAATAAATTCGTTACTACGTGGGCGTTATCCGTTGCCAGGCCCGGCTCTAATCACATCCCCTGCCGTGCTGACCTTCGATGCGTTCACCGAACCGCTCGCGTGGCGCGCGTGTGCTTTGACCCCATCTCCGAGTGTGCCGTCTCAGCCGCCAGGAAAACCGAGATCGCAGTTACGAGACCCATTCCCACAATCAAGAGGGCGATCTGCCACGACGTGCCGTAACGTCTCAGCAGTCCCGTCGCGATCAACGGCGACAAGCCCCCGGCGATTACCGAAGACAGTTGATAACCCAGCGAGGCGCCGCTATATCGAACGCGAGTTCCAAACAATTCGGAGAAGAAGCTTGCTTGAGGTCCGTACATCGCCGAGTGGCCGAACACCAGGGCGAGCACGATAGCCAGCACCATCAACGTCGCGTTCGAGGATTCGATCATCCAGAAAAAAGGAAACGCAAACAACGCGGTGAAGATCGCTCCAAACAAATAGACCGGTCTTCGCCCGAATCGGTCTGACAACGCGCCGAAAGCAGGCATGCTGAATAGCTCGATGACCGCGGCGATTGAGATTGCCGCAAGAACCGTAGAGCGCGAGAACCCGATACTCGCTTGTGTGGCATAGGTCAGAACGAACACCGTGTAGAGATAAAACGCTCCGTTTTCCGCAAGCCGCGCTCCCATCGCCAGCAGCACGCTTTTGGGATGATCTCGCACGGCGTCGAGGATCGGCGCTCGCGATTCGCCGCCCGCTTCCTTGATTCTGGTGAACAAAGGCGACTCGACAATCGCCAGCCTGACGAACAAACCCACGCCTATGAGAATGAAGCTCAGAAGGAATGCCACACGCCAGCCCCAACCGAACAACGCTTCTTCAGGAAGCTTCGCGATCTGGCCGAAGACCACGGTAGAGAGCAGCAGTCCCGCGGGCACTCCAATTTGAGGCCAGCTCCCGTAGAAACCGCGGCGCCCGGCGGGCGCGTGCTCGACTGCCATCAACACCGCGCCGCCCCACTCGCCGCCGACGCCAAATCCTTGCGCCACTCGCAGCACCACTAACATTATCGGCGCCCAAATTCCGATCTGACTGTAAGTCGGAAGACAGCCGATCAGAAAAGTCGCGATGCCCATGATCAGCAGCGTGAGAATCAGCATCGACTTGCGCCCGATCTTGTCGCCGTAGTGGCCGCAGACGATTCCTCCGATGGGCCGCGCCGCAAACCCGACCGCATAAGTTCCAAACGAAGCGAGCGTACCGGTCAGCGGATCGTAATTAGGAAAGAAGAGGCGGCCGAAGATCAGCGCGCTTGCAGTGCCGTAGAGAAAAAAGTCGTACCATTCAATGGTCGTGCCGATGAAGCTGGCGATCGCGACCCTTCGAATTGACGTAGAGCTTGATGGCGATGGTTTCAAATCGAGTGATCCTGCCTCGGTCAATGCTGCTCAGTCAAGACGCCTGAAGATATGTCATGTAGGGGCGGTCCTCCGTGGCCGCCCCTCTCTGGCAGCCCTCCTTCTCTGCCAGAGAGGGGCGGCCACGGAGGACCGCCCCTACAGTCTCAGATCGGTTTTCGCTAAGATGGTCGCATGCCCGCCTCACCTTCAAACATTGGCGCGTTGCTCGAAGCACAGGTCGAACGAACACCTGACAAGGAATTCCTGTTGCTGGAATTCGGCGATCGCGTGTTCACCTATCGCCAATTCGATGACGAAGTGAATCGAGCCGCCGCCGTTCTAACAGCCGTGGGAGTAGCACGGGGCGATCGCGTCAGTTTGCTGCTCGTGAACCGCGCCGAATACCTGATCTTCTATTTCGCTTGCTTCAAGATCGGCGCGTGGGCCGGGCCAGTCAATGCGCTGTTGAAGCCCCGGGAGATCGAGTTCGTTATCGCCGATTCAGAAGCCGGGACGGTGGTGACTCAGCCGGATATGCTTCCGCATCTCGACACGACACGCGCGCACGCGGCGTCGTTTCGAAATGTGATAGTCGTCGGAGATGACGATAAGTGGACCGTGATCGACAATCTCAACGACTCGATCAACGAAAAGAGACTTGTGGCGCCAAACCCGCAACTACAAACCACGAACCCGGAACTGAACCTGGACGATGAAGCGGTGATCATCTACACGTCCGGCACGGCGGGCAAGCCCAAGGGAGTATTACTCACACACGGGAACCTGCTCTCAAACGCGCGGCAGATCGCCGAATGGCTGGCGCTGACACCCGAAGACCGCTCGCTGATACTGATGCCGCTGTTTCATGTAAATGCGCTGATGACCACGACCATGGCGGCGCTTTGGGCGGGCGGGAGCATTGTGCTGGCGCCGCGCTTCAGCGCTTCGCATCACTGGGAGACGGTCTCGCGACACGGAGTAACTTATTTCGGCTCGGTCGCAACGATGCTCTCAATTCTTAATCACGCATATTCGGGAGGCTTGCCTGCCGGTCTCGATTTGAGCCGATTCAGATTTGCATTGTGCGGCTCGGCTCCCGTACCGATCGAGGTTCTCAAGACTTTCGAGTCGCTGTTCAAGTTTCCGGTGATTGAAGGCTACGGCTTGTCGGAATCGACATGCCGGGCGACGTTCAATCCGATTGATGACCGCCGCGCCGGTTCGGTCGGAAAGCCGATCGGCAATGAGGTCCGAGTCTTTGACGAGAACGAGCAGCAGGTTGGCCCGCATCAGGTCGGCGAAATCGTATTGCGCGGGCCTAACATAATGAAGAGCTATTACAAGAACGCGACGGCGACGCGAGAGGCGTTTCTGTCGGGCTGGTTTCACACCGGCGATCTTGGCTACCGTGACGAAGATGGGTTTTTCTACGTCGTCGACCGCAAGAGCGACATGATCATTCGGGCGGGAGAGAATATTTACCCGAGAGAGATCGATGAGGTGTTATATCAGCATCCGAAAGTACGGGACGCTGCAACGATCGGAGTCCCGCACGAACTCTACGGCGAAGAGGTGAAGTCGTTTGTCGTGCCGCGGGAGGGTCAAGAGATTACCGAGCAAGAAATCATCGAGTTTTGCAGCGAGCGTCTTGCTGATTTCAAGTGTCCGAAGACTGTCGAGTTTGTCGAGGATATTCCGAAGGGCCCCACAGGCAAGCTGCTCAAACGAGAGTTGATGAAATAATGTCCTCGTTAACAACCCGTGTCCATCCGGTCCGAGGGTAAAGAACGCGGCGTAGATCGTCACGTCGTCCTCATACTCCGGCACAGAGCGGCGGCAGGCTGCACGCGGATGGCATCCTGTAAGGGGTTTCATGAAGCTTGCCTCCTGGCGGTTGATGGGTTCAGGAAGGAAAGAGTTGATCTGTTAGCAGCGGCACGTACCCGAGGACCTATTTGTAATAAATCGCATCAAGAAATGCGATAATTCTGCTTCAATCGACACTCTAAAAGTAGTAGGCTTTTCAGAAAAGGCCTCACCGAAGACTGAAGCGTCAGGGTTGTTGGTAGTGCGGGTAACAATTCCTATTGTATTCAAGATATCACGATGATATATGAAACGGCGGCTCGTACGGTTACCTTCCTGATCTTCCAAGAAGGAGATGCATCAATGGAGTCCTCAAGCACCCTGTCGACGAAGCAGCGATTATTCGTGATATCGAGTATCGGTTTGGGCTGTCTTCTTTTGAGCACCGCGTACTGTCTTCAAGCGGGAGGCGAGGCCAGCGAGAGGTCAGTTCGCCGAGCGTGATAGATAACACCGGATCTCTCAATCTTCTCAGTCAGGAAAGGATAGACCGCCGATTTGAGACGCGGATGCAAAACACCTCCAATAAGTCCATAACGGCTTATGTGACGGCGGTCTGTAACGTACCAGAGTCATCGACGGACTTCGCCATCGGCGACCATTCGATTGAGCCGGGGGGGATCGTTGAGATAACAACGCCTGTTGCAACGTTGTCGAATATGTGTGGCTCTGCAATAACCCATCCGACGATAACCATTCTGGCTGTCGTTTTTGATGACCGCACTAGCCGAGGTGAATTTCGCTTTGCAAAGGGTGTTTTGGATAACCGGAGAGGCAATAGAATTCAACTAAAACGGATCAACGACCTATTGACGAAAGCGTTGAAGTGGCCGGATGCGGATAAGCCTACCGCAATTGAGCGGCTTGGTGATCAGATCGCGGCGCTTCCCGTTGATGAAGAGGAGGATCCAGCCGTCCGCGGTGGTCTTTCCGACGCAAAAGAGAGGGCATTGTATCTCCTTAGTGAGCTTAAGCAGTGGTATCAGAGCAGCCTGACGTCTAAGTCGCGGCAGAACGTCACTGTACGAGGAGAGTTAGCTGGGACTGACAGCTTACCAATGGGCATAGAAAAGCTCGTAGCACTCAATGAGAAGTGGATTTCTAGGTACTAGCCATATGAGTTGTCAGGGGGATTGAGGAATGAAAACAATTGTCGCGGCCGCGATGTTTCTGATTCTCGGCATCTCAAGCGCTTTCGCCTGCGTAGCAGACTACTGGTCTGCCGGGGACGACTACATTCCTCCTTTCACCTGCCCGAATACTGGGACCCCAAATAATCTCTATAAGGAATCATATTGGTCTGTAAAATACCCCGAGCAGGTGGGCTTTTCATCCGTCACTTCTTCAGGGCATGGCGCGCACGTTGGCCGATGGGCATGGGACGTATTCTTTGTGACGATGTAGCAACCACTGCAATCAAACAAGGTATAGGTTGGCAAGCGCTGCCTCTTCTTTGCACCCTCCGGCCCAAGACGTTTAAGTAATTGCAATCTCAGAAACTCGATCCGAAAAGTTCTGTTCTCTCTACTTGATCTGAATCCACATCACCCACGTCAGCCAGGAAGCAAGCGCCAGACACGCGAGGAATACGGCGCCGCAAGCTACCGCTTCGGCTGCGCGCAACTGTCTTGAGCCGACGAGTTCGGGACGCTGGTCTTCCACTCGGGCGATAGAAACGGCTATCCAGTGAGACGCGAAGAGCCAGGCGATCACCCCCGCGGTTAATCCTGCAATTGCGGCTAATAGATGCATTTGAAATCCCGTGCGCTGAAACTCGATTATAGGTTATCCGTCGCTCGGTGGTCTATCAACACCGCCCGCTAGTGGTTTATTAGCCTGTTGCGCGGGAAGCATTCCTCAGCGTCCCCAGCGTCCTCTGCGGTTTTCTTGATCAGTGCCGGGAATCAACCGCAGAGGACGCCGAGGACGCTGAGGAAGAACGAGATTGTGAGCGAGCACACACACTATAGCCCCCTACCAAAAGGAAACGTTTGCTTGTTCGAGCAATGGTCGCAGAGTAGACTTTCCCCGAGCGCCGTAACCGTTCGTTCTTATCAAATTCAGTGACACTCAATCCGAAACCATTCTATCTCGGCCGCGTCTTCGGGATTCCTATCTACGCGCACTATAGCTGGCTGCCTGTGTTTCCGTTTTATGCATGGGCGATTGCTTCGGGACTCCTGCCGCGTCAGGCCCCGGGGTTGTCGGTCCCGCAGTACTGGGCGCTCGGTGTGCTGACAACTATGCTGCTGTTCGTGTCGGTGCTCGCGCACGAGCTCGCTCACGCAACGATGGCAAGAGCAGAAGGGCTGGGAACAGGTAACATTACTCTCTATATGTTCGGAGGACTTGCTTCGCTCAATGGGCAGCCGGCGCAGCCATCATCAGAGTTCAAGATAGCGGTTGTCGGACCCGCCGCGAGCTTTGTGATCGGTACGATCTTCTTTCTGGCGGACGAGGTTCTTCTTCGGGGCACTTCGCATCTGGCGGTGGGACAGGTGCTCAGGCATCTTGGTTTGGTGAATTGGTTTCTCGCCGGATTCAACATATTGCCCGGCCTGCCGCTCGACGGCGGACGCGTTCTGAGGGCGCTGCTATGGAGCAGGAACAAGAACTTCAGAGCGGCCACACAGCAATCCATCCGGTCGGGGCTGATGATCGCCATCACGCTGATCGCCGCGGGCATCTATTCGTTCATTATGGTTCCGGACTACGGCATCACCGGACTCTGGATGATGATCATCGGCCTGATGATCGCGTTGATGCTGGGGACCACCGAGGGCCGGAACCGCGGCGTGTGGCGAGCAAAGCGCGGAACGGTGGAAGACGTTATGAACCGCGACTTCGTCCAGGTACCGCCGGAGATGAAAATCACGGACTTCATAAACAAGGTGCTCAACAACAATCATCACACGAGTTTTCCGGTTGTTCAGGAAAGAAGACTTCACGGAATGCTATTGCTGGACGACCTGAAACAGGCGCCTCGCGAAAATTGGTCCGGCCTCGAAGCCCGCGTGGTCATGCGCCCGGTCGACGGTTCGATGTTCATCAACTCGAGTACACCGATTCCCGAAGCAAAATCGATTCTTACCAACAACGGACTCGGTCACGCGGTTGTGTTGGATTCCAACGGATTGATTGTGGGCTACGTGAGCTTACGTGATGTGAGCCGAGTGACCCCGGAACCTCGCAAGCGTGGATGACGAGCAGATGACGAATCTCCTGAAGGACAAGCTATGGGAGCGATAAGACTATGACCACCGAAACCGACAAGACAATTGACGCGATCGTAAGTTTAATCAGAGGAACCCAAGAGGGGAGAATTATCTGGGCGGTAGCAAAAACAATACCCGAGATGGTCTATGAAACCGAGTATAAAGAACGAAAGCTCCGCATCTATGAAGTGCCCGGCCATTCGCCAAACCTTGAAATCATTGATGAGAACGGGACACCGCTGTGGACATTTCCAAGGGTCAGTGGACTCCATGATTTGCTGAGTTCAGTTCGGTATCAGACGGGTAGTGTGAAGAGCTTCCTGGATGAGATTATTGAGGACTACGCCCTTGAACCCAAGTCCCAAGAGATCAGTCATTCAAGATGAATCACTTATCAGTATGTGCTCTGTGCGACTCTCGCGATTGAGGTGTTCCGCAGGTCCATTGTAAGGACTCCTGGTCTTACTACTTTATTGCGTCAACTCGAGCCGATCCTCGATTCTTCTTCAAATAAGCATTCAACCCCGCAAACAACGAAGCCGCTACTCTCTCCCGGAACGGGCCGGTCTGCAGCAAGGCGTCGTCTTTGGGATTGGACAGGAAGGAAACTTCAGCAAGCACGCTCGGCATCGCCGCTCCCAACAACACTACGAACGGCGCGTGTTTGACTCCGCGATTCATTGCGGTGCGCGGTGACTGGGCTCCGATGCCTCGCACCAGTCCAGCCTGGATATAACGTGCAAGCTCTCGAGACTCGGCTACACGATTGCCAACGGTCACGCTGGCAAACATAGGCTCAGGCTTGTCTGATTTTTTCTCGCTGGCGAGTCTGGCATTCTCACGCGCCGCAGCCTGAAGGTCTTCCGCCGGAGCGCGATCGGGACTCACGAAGAAGGTCTCAACGCCGGAAGCGACTCGCGACGGGCTGGCGTTCGCGTGAATCGATATGAACAGATCAGCGCCTTTAGCATTTGCGATCGCGGTTCGCTCCTCGAGCGCTACGAAACGATCCGAGTCGCGTGTCATTATCACTTCGACATCCGGGTAGTTGTGCTTGATGTAAGCTTTCAACCGGCGGCCGACGTCGAGCACGAGATCTTTCTCGCGCATTCCGCTGGCGCTGATTGTGCCGGTGTCATGACCGCCGTGACCCGGATCGATCACGATGCGTTTGATGAGCGACTGCGCCGCTTTAGCATCGACCTTCGCGGCTAAAGCTTGCGTGGCGGCTGCTACCGCATTCGCTGCGCTCGGCGGCGCAATAGGCAGAATCGGATCGGTTATCTCCGGCAGAGATTTCAACGAGTTTGAATCGGCATTGAAGTTTCTGGCTTAGCGCTGTTCATCGCGTGGCGTGGTCCGCGCAAGGGGAGCCATCGGCCGCGCGGGCGCTTCAGCGTGAGCCGCAGCTATGAATGTTCTCTCCTGAGCTCTTCTCACCATCGAGCCGGCCGCCCCGTTAGCATGAATATCGACCACGATGCGTTCGGGTTCGGCCAGCCGAAACGCCGAATAGTTGTTTAGCGAAGAGACCTCGAGATCGATCTGCGTGCCCGCCGCGCCGCTTCCGTCCGACACCGCGACCCGTTTGAGCAAGCCGCCCTCGCCCACAATAAACCGCCGGCCGTAAAGCGAGGATGAAACCGCGGTGCTATCGAGCTTGATGCTCAACCGATTCCCCTCGCGGTGTTCACTGAAGTGCGCGGGCTCCGACAGGTCTATCACCACTCGCGCGTAATCCGGACCACCGAAGCTTCGCACATTCGTGAGCGTGGGAACTGGAGTCGATTGCCGATGGTTTGTCTCGGATAAGATCGTCACGTCGACCGGCCGATTCTTCAACTGAGCTTCGAATCGCGCAAGCACCGCACCGGCCTCACGAGCCAGCACCGACGCAGGGAAGTGCGCGATCAGCTCTCGATAAGCCGCGGCCGAGCCGTCCAGATCCTGCAGGTTCTCTTCATAGATTTGAGCGATTCCAATGAGCGCGTCCCCAACGAAAGCGCTGTGCGGGTGCTCGGCTACGACGCTTCGGTAAGCTGCGATCGACTGCTGGTAGAGCGCCGACTCACCGTTGGCGTCCGCCATCTCGCGCAGGAGCTCTGCTTTTCTAACAAGCGACTCCGCGGAAAAATAGTTGTCGGTATTGAGACGAACGACTTGCCCGTACGCGTCAAGCGCTCGGCGATAGTCGCCCGGGCTTCGTTCTTCGAGAGGCCGGTCGTGGAGAGAGCGGCCAAGCTCGCCCGCATAACGAAAGAGTTTTTCGGCAAGTGAAACGGGACTTGTTGCTGAAGACAATGAAGGATCCGCGGCATTCAGCACAGGCCGGACAGTAAGGCAGAACACCACTGCGAAGACGGTCACGCTGACTATTAACTTATTTCGTCCTGCCCGCTGCATATCTTATGCACAGTCTGCTTTGAAATTCAGGGGACTGCCGTGTGTTCTTACACGGCATGGGGTGCAGTATACAACAAAGAAAGCGCGCAGTCAGTTACCAGTTTGGGGAAGGAGGCCCGATCGTTGACGGAAGCGGCTAAGAACCTTTGCGTGCTTTGCGGCCTTTGCGTCTCTGCGCTGAGAATGCCTTTCACGCAGAGTGCTCCCTCGTGTTTCACTGGGCGATCTCCGGATCTTCGCGTCGACCGCTGTACCACAATTCGAGGCGTTCTCTGTTCTTGAGAGCCTTCGGTCCGCCAAGCAAAATGCGTGACATGATCAACAGCACTTGTTTGCCCGAGTACATTCGCAGCTTGCGGCCTGAAGTCGTAACCGATTCGCGAAGAACAACGAATCGCCCCTGTCGCTTTAAGGCCAGGCTCATGCCTATTTCCTCGGAAGCAAACAGCTCTTCATCAAACCCGCCCACTGCGTCGAAAGCATCTCGAGTGCAGAACAGGAAACATCCGCAAGCCAGCCCGCTGGCGCGAAAGAGCCTGACAAGCACCGGCTGCATGAGTTCGGCGTAGCGCGGGACCTGTCCCTCGAAACTGACCGCCGACCCGCCTCCAACCGCTCCGCGTTTCATTGCTTCAACCGCGGCACCCACTACGGCTTCATTGACCACCGTATCGGCGTCCACGAAGATCAGCCGATCTCCTCGAGCGTGACGAGCGCCGGCGTTTCGAGCGGCGGCGATTTGTCGAAGGTTCACTTTGATTACGCGCGCCCCGAGAGCTTCGGCGATTGTCGCCGTTTGGTCTGACGACGCGTCGTCGGTAACCACTATCTCAAACGGCTCGTCGAGATGTTTGACCGCGTGGGTTACTGATTCGAGAGTTTGCCCGATCAGCGCCTCTTCGTTGTAGGCCGGGATGACAAAGGAAATCATGTGTACCGCTCAGTAATTATTCGAGAGGCGGCTGCTGGCGGCGCCGCCCGAAAAAATCGTTGCAGCCGGGGCCGTCGAAGTTCCAACGGCGACGCGGCGCGTGGTCTTCTTGCTCGCGTCGTAGCGCGCTGAAATACTGCGAACATAATTCTGAGTCTCGCGGTAGCGGGGAATCTTGTAGCCCGAGTTCATCACCGCGTGCTCACCGGCATTATAGCCAGCCAGCGCCAGATCCACATCTCCGTCGAACGAATCGAGCAGAAAGCGCAGATATTTTGTGCCTCCTTCGATGTTCTGAGCGGGATCGAATATGTTTGTTACGCCAAAGCGCGCGGCGGTCCCCGGCATCAATTGCATGAGACCGGTCGCCCCTTTGTAAGAGCGGGCGTTTTGATGAAACCCGGACTCCTGGCGCATTACAGCGGTGACCAGATCGGGATCGACTCCATTGCGCGCGGCAGAGGCGGCGATCAACTCGTCGTACTTCGGATTGCCCGTAGTCACCCTTCCGTCGCGGGCAGATATTATTGCGGCAGCCGGCAAGACAATCGGCTGAGTCGATTGAGTCGATTGAGCCGATTGAGCCGATTGAGCCTTGGCGGGCGCGCCGGCCGCGGGTGATTTAACCGCCGCGTTTTTTTGTGGCGCGCCCTGTGTCTGTTGAGTCGTCGGGGTTGCGGGCTTCAGGCTTGATGCAGGCGTCGGTATCTCATGAACGACGAGCGCAGGCGTCCGCTGTAACTGATCGGTTGCGGCTCCGACGTTCACCATGACGCTCGCTTCCTGAGCGTGCGCGATGTTAACGCTGATTGCAAAAAAGGCGATGACCGCCAGATTGACGGTGAGGTAAATCCCGGTTCTCCACAGTCTCATTGTGTACTTTCTAATTCTCTTCGCGCGCTCAATTCCGGCGCGCTTACAATCTCGTTTTGCGTTGTGGGGACAACGATGAAGTGGAGTCGAACCTGGGAGGGCGCTGCTCTTCAACCTCACTTCGGCAACCAGTCATCCTCGGACGATCTCAAATTTGAAATTTCAAATTTGAGATCCTCAAGGCCTTGGCTTTGCGACCCGGGATCACTCCCGGTGTGCCTTTATCGGTGACTTTAAAACAACTCGTTGATGCGAGGCCAGTCTAAGGTGCGCGGCCTGCTTTGTCAATAATTACCGTCCGACAAGCTGTCAGCGGGTGTGACTAAAAGCGGGACTCGAGTCGGAAACCGCCCGCGACTCTTCGCCGGAAGAAGTGCCTTGAGAATTACCTGGAACCCCGTAGGGGTAGAATGTTTATAGTGGCGAGCTCCATATGTTGCCAACCCCGTAGGGGTGAAATGTTCCTGCGCTCAACTCTGTGCCGCACCTAACGGAGCCAGGAAGTCCACGTCGGCGTTCGTAACTATAAACATCGCACTCCTACGGGGTTGCCGGGCGGAACGCTCGATTCATCGCTCTGAGTTCCGGTAACCTAAAGTCCCACCCAAGTCCCGGTTTTAATCACCCCCGCTGCCAGCTGGTCGCGGGCATTGGTTCTTCTGAAGAGCTTTGACAAGGTGCGGTCCGACCAGCACCGGCGACAAGCGGTGATGTCCTAAAGTTGTGTTGGTCGACGAGGAAATCGGCGCGGCGTTTTGGAGTGCGGCGCGGTCTGTGCGTACGCGCTGCTTTGGCTGCTTTGAATCTTCACCAAGAGCCAAAGCGGCGCGTACGCACACAGACCGCGCCGCACTCCAAATTATGTTCGTCACTTGGGTTTCAAGCATTCCGGGCAACCTCCTGATGCGTCCCCGTTATCATATTTCAGGTCGGCACCGCTGGATGCACACCCGGGCAGTGAGGTAATCTAATAATGTCTCACGGCCAACCTTGCCAGCCTTTTCTGGAGAACAAAATGAACGCCAAGATCAACGCCAAGATGAACGCTAAGCATAGCGCTGCTCTTTTGATGATATTCGCGCTCGGGTTCGTCCCCGCCTCACTCGCGAATCAGGATCCTGTCAACCAACAGCAACCCGGCGAGCAGGACAAAGACAAGCCTACTCCTGAGAAGAAAGCGGTCCTCCTGCTCGACCAGGTGCTCGGCGATGCCGGCGCGCTCAAGCTTCCCGAGAACCGCATCTATGTGCAGATCTCTGCCGGGGACTTGCTGTGGGATCGCGACGAATCACGCGCGCGGGTGCTGTTCGGCGAGGCGGGCTCGGGCATAGCCGAGATGATACGCCGCAGCGAATCGCCAAACGATCAGAATTCGCGTCGCGCGGCCAACGCAAATCGACTGGCGATGGAATTACGGCAGGAACTCGTTCTGACCGTCGCCCGGCACAGCGGTGAGTTCGCGTATCAGTTACTGCAGACGATGCCTTCTGCGCCGCCCGCGACTGGTCCGGGCGTGAGGAGACAGGATTCACAGAATAGTCTCGAGCAAAGCCTGGTGGCGGCGATTGCCGCCAACGATCCGAAGACCGCGGCTAAGAACGCGCAGGGCTGGCTGGACAAGGGTGAATACCCCGCGTCGTTCTCGAAGGTGCTCTCTCAGCTTCAATCGAAGGACGCCGAAGCGGCGACGAAACTCTCGGATCAACTGGTTAAGAAAATGCAGCCCGAAGAGCTACTCTTGAAGTCGGATGCCGTTCGCCTGTCGCTGAGTCTGTTGCGCCCGGGGCCTCGCGCGCAGCAGAAGCCGGGTGACCAGGGGCAACCAGCGCAACCGGCGCAATCGGTCGCCGGGTCTCCCGACCAGCTTCTCGCCGAGCAGGCTTTTCGAGACGTGATGTCGGCGGCGATTACCGCGGCGCTTCGAGCGACGCCGCAAGCTCAAAACGCTCAGGCGCGCGGCGGCCCGGGAGCCTTTCGCGGCAGGCCTAACAACCAGGTCCCGCTAGCCGCGCCGCAGAGCGAGGCCGATATTCAACAGGCTAACGCGCGAATGCTGCTCAGCGGATTGCAGAGCTTGCAGCCGCAGATCGATAAGTATCTTCCGGAGCGGAGCCTTGCCGTAAAACAAAAGCTCACTCAAATGGGAATGGAGAATGACCCGCGCGCCGGCTTCAGTCAGATGGCCAATCTGATGCAGCAGGGGACCTCCGATAGCCTGATCGCGGCTGCTGCTACGGCGCCTCAACAAATGCAGAATCGGATGTATCAGCAGGCGGCGCTCAAGGCTATCGACGAAGGCAATCCCGATCGTGCGCGCGACATCGCCAACCAGCATCTTGAGGGGACCGCCCGAACCAACACGCTGCACACGCTCGAGCTGAGGCAGGCGGTAAGTTCGACTACCAACAAGGCGGACGACATACGTCAAACAATCAATCGCGCGCAATCGGATGAGGAGCGTTTGTCGCTGTTGCTTCAGTTCGCGGGAAACCTGCAAGCCGAAAACCCGAAGCTTGCGCTTCAGCTTCTCGATGAGGCGCGCGGCCTTGTCAGCCGCCGCGCAACCAGTTACGCGCAGTTTGAAGCTCAGGTCAACGTTGCTCACGCGTTTGCGTCGCTCGACCCGGCGAAAAGTTTCGAGACAATGGAGCCGGGTATCAACCAGATGAACGAGCTTCTGTCGGCGGCGGCTCTGCTCAGCGGGTTCGAGCTGAACATTTTTAAGGATGGGGAGTTGCCGCTTCAGGGTGGAGGCTCGCTTGCCGGGATGGTCGCGCGCTACGGGACCGAATTGGCGGGCTTAGCCAGGATCGATTTCGAGAAGGCTCAAATGTTGACCGACAGATTTGTGCTCGCGGAACCACGGATTCTGGCTAAGCTCACAGTGGTGAGAGGCGTGCTTGGGGTTGCGCCGATCGAGCCGGCCAACAACGGCCGCGGCGGCGGCGGTCAGTTCGGCCGGCGCCAGCAGTAAACAGAAGTCCGTAGTCCGTAGCCAGTGGTCCGTAGCTACGGACTGCTGACCACGGACTACGGACTATCTTTCAGTTCTTCGCGATGTTCGCTCGAAGCTCTGCGAGTGTCGTCCCTCGATCTCTGAAGTAGTTCAGCATGTTCCGCGCTAGCAATGAACCTTCCTGCGCGCCGGCCAGCGCCTTTTGCACGTGCGCAACATAAGCATCCTGCCCGGCTTCTCGCTTCCGGCCCATGCACGAAAGCGCCGCCGCATATTCCATCTCGGGATCGCTTCCACGCATCGCGATCGACTTCACGATAAACCCGTAGCCGTCGATACCGCTGGCGAGCTTTGCGCCCGGCGATGCGTGCGGGTCCCATATCGCTTGCTTGTAGGTCTCAACCAGATAGCCGTAGTCAAACATCGCCAGCGCCGCGGCCCTCTTGTCCGTATTCGCGTCCGGCGCGGGGATACGAGCTTTCAGGCGCGCCAGCAATTCAGCGGCGACCTTATCGTCCTTGACTTCGTAGCCAACCTTGTAGTCATTCATTGACCACACGGCGTATACGGTAGCCCTGCGAATCGTTTCCATCCTGACCATCACCGGCGTTTCCGGTGTGAGCAAAGCGACGGTGTCGCCGACCAGCCGGTTGATAGCGTAGCTCTTGTCCACGCCACGCCACTCGGGGCCGCTCCAGGGAAGCGACCGGGCGTGGCCGATCTCGAACGGATGGCAGAGGAGAGGCGGCCCCGCAAGCGCGGCTTGTTGGACAACCAATAAACATAGAATTGAAGCTACAGCGAGTGAGATCGAACGAAGCACTTTGCGATGCATACAATCCTCCTGTCAGGTCTAAGCTTGTAACGGCGACGCGAAGCTTTTGTTCGCGTCCAACCCTTAGACGGCGGTCCCCCCGATTTTCTTCCAACCTCGATGAAATCGAGTGTCATGAGATCGAAAAAGAATAACAGGTAGGGAAGAGGACTTGTCCCCGCCGGTATCGTTTTGACATTCGGTCAGCCAGGAGCGGGGACAAGTCCCTCTTCCTTACCTGTTATTCTTTCCCAAGCTTGTCGCCAGCAAGCAGTCCTCGGCGTCCTCAGCGTCCTCTGCGGTTTTCTTTTGATCGCTGGAAATCAAACCGCAGCGCAGAGGACGCCGAGGAACAACTCCAGTGCGAGCAAGCAATCCTTGACTCCCCTTCCACACCGCCATACGATAGCACGGCAATTCTTCCAACAGGAGCGTCATCATGTCTATCAAGAAGCTTCTCCTCTTCGGGTTCAGCTTGTTCCTGCTCAGCCTCGCCATCCCCTCGACAACCGGCAGCGCTTCGAACTCCTACTCGATCGCAGGCGCTGTCGTCGATCAGCAAAAGAAGCCGCTCGCGGGCGTGATGGTCACCGCCTTCGATTCAGTTGAAGACAAAATGATCACCGTCTTCACCAAAGAAGGCGGGCGCTTCAAGCTGCCGGCGCTCACGAACCGCGAGTACAAACTGCGTGCTCGGCTGCCGGGCTTCGAAGATGAATTCAAAAACGTCTCCCACCAACCGGCAGCGGCGATGGCGCTCGTCTCTTTTCAAATGAAGCCGGCCGCGAATCCAAAAATGCAGGAGACCAGCGTCGATCGCATTCGCTTGATCAAGTGGCCGAACGACGAAGCTCGCTTGAACTTCAGAATGGCGTGCGCTTATTGCCATCAAGTGGGCACCGAAGGCTTTCGAGCTCCAAAAGAAAAAGCCGACTGGGATGTCATGGTTCGCGACGTGATGTCGAGCCGCATCGGACTGGGCGCCTTCCGCTTGCTTCACAAAGACACCCAGCAAGCGCTGCCCGGCATGCTCTACGAAACTTACAAACAAGGCGCCGAAGCAAACTGGCCGTCTTACACGCCGCCGCCTCCGGCATCCGGCGACGCACTCAACGTCGTCATCACCGAGTGGCCCGTTGGTCACGAGAACAGCGCGCTTATGCACGATCTCGAAATCGGCGACGACGGATTGATCTATCTCGTCGATATGATTCACGACGCGGTTCGCACGCTCGATCCGAAAACCGGCGAGCGAAAGTCTTATTCGATTCCCGGCGGAGTTAAGGACGGCTCGGGCGACTATCCTTTGCAGGGGCCTCATTCGATCGAGAAGGCTCCGAACGGTGATATGTGGATCACATTGGCGCTCGGCGGCAAGATGGCTCGCTTCGATCCAAAGACGAAAGAGTTTCTGTTGATCGAGAGCGGCGAAAACGGAAAGCGAGGTGGTTATCCTCACACGCTGCGCTTCGATCAGAAAGGCATCTGCTGGTACACGGACGCCGCGATGAACGCGATCTTCCGCCTCGATCCCGCGACGCTCAAGATCAAGCAGTATCAACTGCTCAAACCCGAGCAGGCGTCTAATGTGCCGACGATGGGCGAGACCGGAGGCATCACACCTTATGGCATAGACATCGCGCCTGACGGTAAGGTTTGGTACACGAAGCTGAACGGCCAGCGCGTAGGAGTGATCGACCCGGTCACGGGGAAAATCACCGAATGGAAGCCGCCGGTCTACGGTCCCCGGCGTTTGGAAGTAGCGAATGATGGCGTCGTATGGATACCGGGCTACGGCAGCGGAGACTTCTGCAGCTACGATCCAAAGAAAGACGCTTGGAAGAAGTATTCGCTCCCGGGCAAGGGAGACGACATACCTTATGCGATCAACGTAGACCGTCGCACGGGATTGATATGGATCTGCGGCGCCGGCAGCGACACGATGATGAGATTCGACCCAAAGACAGAAAAGCTAACGGTGATCCCTATGCCCACGCGAGTGACCTACACGAGGGAAGTAGAGTTCGCGAAAGACGGGAGCATCTGGACGTGCAACTCAAATCACCCCGCGCGGCATATTGAAGGTCATCGTCAATCGGTGATCAAGATTGAAGTGGCAGGGAGTTGAACGGCCAGCTTAGTATCGCGACTTGCTGCGTGGGATCATAGTGTGTTGGTGTCCGTAATGTTGGACCGTAACTCGCCGTGTTTTAGATCGACTATGCGATTAAAGTTTGAGCCCGCGAAGCGGGCGGGGGCATTTAGCCCCCGGGTGAAGCGGAGCGGAACCCGGGGAACGTGGGCAATTGAGTTGAGCCCGCAGAGCGGGCGGCGGATGCGACTGTGACAGGTGTTTTGACGTCCGTCGCCCTCTTCGAGGGCTGGGCGACTCTCTGCCGCACACCCCGGATTTCGCTTCGCTCCATCCGGGGCTACTTGCCGCCGCCTGCTTCGCAGGCTCCCTTCCAACCCTATTTGCTCTGGCTTCCTTATCGGATTTACCACGTTCTGCGTACCAACACGCTAGTACCCCGCTATGCGTGCTAGAGCACATTTGCGGGACGAGCAATCTCGGGTATATACATACGGCTTCAATCTATGAAGGTCTTCCTTTCTTCCACGTCATTGGACTTGATCGATCACCGCCAGGTGGCCGATGACACAATCCTAAGGCTCTCACAACAAGTCGAAGCGATGGAGCGGTGGGGCGCGCTGCCCGGTGAGCCGGTGGCTGAGTCAGAACGCAAGGCGCGAGAGAGCGATGTCGTGGTGTGTATCGTGGCGCACCGGTACGGTTTCGTCCCGGAGAAGGGTCGAGGCAGCATCACACGTCGCGAAGTCGAAGCGGCGAAGGCTGCCGGCAAAGATGTGCTGGTGTGGATTGTTGCTGACGATTATCCGTGGAGCGAGAAGAAGGAACAGGACCTCCTCGCCGATCCAACCGTTCTGGCTGACTCCGCCCGTGTAGCGGAAGTCGTTGAGGCCGTGGCCGCGCTCGGTGCCTTTAAGGCGTGGTTGCGCGCGAATTTCGTTTGCGACACATTTAAAGCGCCTGACGAACTGGGCAAGAAAATCGCGATCGCCCTGTCGAATTATTCCAAGGAGCAGGCGCGGCCCCCGGGGTCGATCGCGCCGCCTGCAACCAAGCAGGGAGAGATCCGCATCGTCCACGCGCTCCAGCCCGCGCCCCACTTCCACGGTCGAGAGACATTGGTGAAGGAACTGACCGATTGGGTTGCGGACTTGGCCTCTCCGGATCGAGTGTGGTCGCTAGTAGCGGCTGGCGGCACTGGCAAGACAGCGGTCGTTGAGCGGGTCGTTCGGGATATGCAGCCTGGCGAGGCGAACGTGCTTGTGTGGTCGTTCTACGAGAAGCCCGACGCCGACGCTTTCGTGCGCGAATGTAACCAGCTCTTTCTCGGCGAAGAAGAAGGGCCTGCGGGCGGGCGGCTCGAACGTCTGGAACGCGGCCTTCGCGATGGGCGGCCACACCTTGTCGTGCTCGATGGATTGGAGCGCGTGCAGGAGGATGCCGGCACGGGTCGTGTGCGCGGCGAACTCTCTGATCAAACACTCAAACTACTCCTTCGCGCGCTAGCTTCGGGCCTTGGCCGCGCTCGCGCGCTCGTGACCTCTCGGTTTCCTCTCGTAGATCTTCAGGACTGGGATAAGCGCGGCTACCGCGAGGCTCGTCTCGATGACCTTTCACCCGAAGCTGCGGTTGATGTGCTTCGCGGCTGGGGCGTCGTCGGCGACGATGAAGCGCTGCGCGCTGCGGCTACGCAAGTCGGCCACCACGCGCTGTCAGTGGCGGTGATCGGCTCCTACTTACACTCATTCGCAAACGGACGCATCGACGAAGTAAAGACCTTCGAGCTCGATGCAGTGACAGGCGAAGACCCGAAAGCAGCAAAACTCGCGCGCGTACTGGCGTCCTACGCGGAACGCTTGCCGGCGGAAGAACGCGAGCTTCTCGCGCGCCTCTCCGTTTTCCCGCGCGGAGTCTCGTTAGACCTACTCGGCGTGCTGGTCGAAGCGGGTGGCGAAGTCGCGGGGTTGCTCGTGAACGCGAGGCCGCGTTTGGTGATGCTGTTGATGAGCCTGAAGGGACGCGGACTGGTGTTCGAGTACCGGAGCGTCGGAAGCATAACGTGGACCGCGCATCCGTTCCTTCGCGAGCGGTTCCGAGAGTTACTTGGCATTTCGGCCGAGAAGGTTTTCGACGTAGTGGCGGAGTCACTCGGTTCCGGGCTGGAGACGCGCCCACAGACGAACCCTAGCGACCCAAGCGTGCTCGACCGCTACGAGCGCCTGATCGAAGCGACGCGCCTCGCAGGCAGGGAGCAGGAGGCATTTGATCTGTATTGGTATGGGATGGGAGCCTTCCCGCACCTCGGCTGGACACTTGGGGAGTATCAGCGGGGACATAGAATCCTCGCGCAGTTCAGTGCGACAGGACTGCCGGAGCACCTCGCACCGACCATGGTTCTGCGCGAACAGTCTTTGCTTGCGAACGATCTTTCTCTCTTCGCTTTTGGGCTCGGACGCTTGGCGGAAGCGCGGGTAATCGCCCAATTGCACGTAGTGTTAGCGAAGCTGGTCGGCGAGCACGCGCTTCTTTCAAATGCGCTCATGAACTCTAGCACCGTAGCGTTCGCGCGGGGGCATCTTACCGAATCCTACACTTTCGCCGACGAGGCGCTGACTGAAGCTGAGGCGGCAAAGGATTCAGATAAGCTTTCGGATTCGCTCGTGTGGCGGGCGTACGCCGCCCATTCGCTCGGCGCTATATCAGTGGCGCGAGTGGACTTCACCACTGCAGCCGCGCGAGAGCGATATTTCCTCTCACCGCTTCGCGGTATCTTGCAGGCGCGTCACCAAATCGATCTGGGTGACCTTAGCGCATCTCACGCGTTGTGCGATCGGGGGTTGAAGAGCGCGCGCGCCGATAACGCGAAGAACGCGCTTCCTGCCTTCCATGCACTCCTCGCGCGCATTGATCTCGCCGAGGGCAGCAATCCAACTCCCCACCTCGACGAGGTCCGCAACTGGACCTCGCGAACCGGTGATATGCAGTACATCATCGAGGCGCACCTCCTCACGGCGCGACATCTCCTAGCCACTGGCGATTCGCAGGCAGCCTTCGGTGAGGCCGAGGCCGGGTTGCTGCATGCAGTCTCATGCGGCTACGGATTGCTCCGCATTGAGCTGCTTGTTGTGATGGCCCGGATCAGTTTGGCTTGGCCTGATGCTTCGAAGGCGATCCAGGCGGCGCGCAAGGCGCTCGATCTCTCGACACATCCCGACTGCAAATATGCATGGGGCGAAGCGGACGCCGCGCAGGTGTGGGGCGAGGCCTACTTCGCTAACCACGAGCCAGCACTCGCGAAGCGCGCGTTCACGCGGGCTCTCGAAGTCCGCAAGCGAATCGAACACCCGGGCGTCGCCGAGACGGAAAAGTGGCTCGCCCTCGTCGGATGATCGCGCTAACTCACACCTTGAGGGTAATCCGCGCAATCAAACACAGTACGGGCACCCAGTATCGAGTTTTGTTCTTACGCAAGCGATTTCACACTGGCGATATCGAGGTTTGTGTGGGCGATATCAAGTTTCGTGCTCACGATATCGAGTTTGCTCACAATATCGAGTTTCGTGCTGGCGATATCGAGCTTCGTGCCAGCGATATCGAGTTTTGTGCTGGCGATATCGAGTTTTGTGCTGGCGATATCGAGTTTTGTGCTGGCGATATCGAGTTTTGTGCTGGCGATATCGAGTTTTGTGCTGGCGATATCGAGTTTTGTG
>Ga0134124_10000213_pt1 | contig 52654 bp, 68 predicted proteins | sample KB304_FD_96880 | JGI IMG/M metagenome (GOLD analysis project Ga0134124, IMG submission 96880) | Terrestrial soil microbial communities without Nitrogen fertilizer from Kellogg Biological Station, Michigan, USA - KB3-0-4 | ecosystem: Environmental > Terrestrial > Soil > Unclassified ...
GAAGACGCGCACTTCGTCGAGCAGCATCCGGCAGTTCAGTTCCGCGTAGCCGAGGCCCGCAGCGGCTCGCGGCGAACGAGGCGACCATCGTCCGCCGATGCAGATGACCGACCGCGCGAGATCCCGCTTCCTGATCGTGATGTGCTGCGCGACGTAGTACGCCGGATTCACGTCATAGGTCTCGCCACCGGCCGAGAAGTAAGCGAACTCCGCGTCTCCAGGATCCCCATCCGTTGGATTGATGTCCGCCTTCGGCCGCATGGCGAGATACACGTCGTACTGATCGTCCGTCCCCGTCGGCTGGATCCCGATCTGAATCGTGACGGGCTTCCCAACCCAGGGCGCGTCGGTCGCGTAGCGGGTCACGTCGACCGCGCCCGAGACGTACCATGGCAGGATGTCCGAGTGGACGACCGGATCCTGGTTCTCCTGGTCCGTGCGCGTCTCGACCTCGACCGACCACGGCAGAGGATTCAGGAACGGGGCCTGGTTCTCGTCGTTCCGCAGCGAGCGGTAGGACAGCGCGATGATCGACCGCGGCTTGGACTTGGTGCCCGAGTCGTCCGGATCAGGCACGTCCCAGGTAATCACGTCCGGGACGAACCGCGGCCGGGATGCGTTGGTCACACCGCCGTCGGGCGGAGGCTCTCCGGTTCCAGGGATGCCGTACAGGGCCTCGGGGAAGACGCAAGTGATCTCGACCGCGAAGCCCTGAGTCGGCGAGCCCTGAGCCAGAGCGAGCACGCGCTCCGCGATCGGGTTCTCGGAGAAGTCGACCTTGAACGCCTCGCCCTCGCCCGAGAGGAATAGCAGATCCTTCCCGCGCGTCCCGCCGTCGGAGACGCCGATCCCGAACGGGGCCAGGTAGCCGGCCCTGCGCCCACCGATGACGCCCTCGCGCAGCACGGCGCCGCCCGCGTCGTCCGCGGCCCAGCGCGCGAGCAGCGTCTCGATGTCGGGCTCCGTGAGGTCGTCGAGCATGACCGAGGAGCGCAGGGAGAGCTTGCGCCGAGCGGCCAAGGCCGGGTCCACGTCATCGTAGGCGCGCGGCGCAGACCAGATCCGCAGCTCGCACGTCTCGATCTCGCGTTGGTGCCATCGGAACGCCTGGACGAGAGCGGGGATCGCTGCGAACGCGCCGATCGTCGCTCCGTCCGTGATCGTTACCGGGTAGCGTCCACCCGAAGGCGTGTCGTCGTAGCTCTCGATGTTGAGGACCATCCCCTTCGCATCGGGAGTCCCAGCCGTGAAGTCCGCCGTCGTCACGAGCCGGTAGTTGCGCAGCGCAGCCGGATTGAAGTATCCGCCAGCACCAGCAGCGTCGAGGCCAGCCCATTCGAGGTACGCGGAACCGCCCCAGAACCCCATCGGAGCCGTGCCGCCATTCGTGTTCGACGCCGCGAACCCGAGGTGGTTGATCGTGACGAACGTGTCGGCGAGGTTCGCCTTCGCGATCGTGAGCGTGTGAACCGCAGCGCCGTAGATGTCCGTGATCGTGTTCGCCGAGCGATCGATCATCCGGTAGCCGCCGTTCTCGGTCGGAGCGGCATCCGCACCCCACGGGATGAACGACGCCTTCTTCCAGACGTGCGGCCTGAACCCAAGCCCCCAGAACATCGCGTCGCGAGCGGAGTAGCGCACTCCGTACTTCACGAAGTAGTCGAGCGAGTCGATCGGACCCTTGTAGACCTCGAGCCCGTCCGCTGTCGGGAATCCCTTGGACGCACCGTAGATGAACCTCTCCGGCTCGTCCCCATCCTCGGAGACCCACACCTTGAAGAAGCCGTCGTCGTTCCAGGAGGTGTTCGTTCCGGACGCACCCGGCAGACCCGAGTCGATCTGAAGCTGGACCGCGACGTTGTACCGCTTGCCCGGCTCGACGAACTTGTGGATCAGGATCGCTCGGAGCGCCTGCGTGCTGAACTGCGCGTCCATACCCGTGACGGGATCCTGGCCGGCGGTCAGGTTGTACATCATTGACAGGGGCACGTTCTGACCCCATCCAGGCGCGTCGAACCAGATCCAGACGAGCCCGTAGTTCGAGACGCGATCGGTCGGAGCGTTCGTCTCGCCGCCCTCTCCGATGTTCACCACCGCGAGCGCCCACGACATCGGAGCGGTTCGGTCTCCGCCCTTCTGGATGATGCAGAAGCACTCGTCGAGCGCCTCGTCGTAGCCGTGCGGCGGATTGAAGGTCGAGTCCGGAGTCGCCGGAGCCCCAGATCCGAGCGTCGGCGCGGAGTAGAGCTTCTCCTCGGGAGGGATCCGGAAGCTGACGTTCAGCTCGAAGCTGCGTCCGCGCCTGCGGTGAAACTCGCCAGTGGGCGGAGGAGGGGGAGGTGGCGGTGGCGGCGCGTAGGTGTACGCGACCTCGAGATAGTTCTGGGTGTCGCGGGCGTTGCTCGCGACGACACGCTCCGTGGCCTCTACGTAGGCTTGCGTCTCACGAGCGTTGCTCGCCGTGACGTTCTCGCTGACCTCCAGCGAGTTCTGCGTGTCTCGGATGTTGTTCGCCATCCCCTAGGCATTTCGCTGCGAGCCGAACTCCCATCCCGTCGCGATGTCCGCGGGGATCCACGAGCCGCTTCCGTCTGGGCGCACCGCCCACGCCTTGCGAATGTCGGTGAAGGTGTCCGCGAGCGCCTGTGCCGTCCCGAGGTAGTCGGTCCCGTAGGCGCCGCCCTTGACCGTCCCGGGCTGAAGCGTGTTAGAGAACCCCGCCGTGACCCGCCGCGCCATGATGTTGAGCTGCACGCTCTTGATCGAACTGATCACGGACCCGGGCGGCCCCTGGAGAGTCCCGAAGCTCGTGTAGTGCTTGTTCCCGATGGCGGTCAGATCCACTCCGTCCGTCTCATCGTTCTGGAGCATGTGCTCGTCGATCCCGTCGAATCCGTTCGTGGCTCCGCCGTAGGGAGTGCCCTGGTTGTGGCCGGCGTCGCCGGAGATCGCGTCGGGGTAGACCGTCTCGATGACCAGATCGCCAAGGAAGTCCGTCGCGTTGTTGTAGCCGCTCGGAGCAGTCCGGTAGTAGAAGTCGTCGAAGCGCGATCCAGTCCCCGTGCTGACGAGTTCCACGGTGTCGAACTGATTCGAGGCGTTCGAGGTGGCCTTGCCCGTGAGGCCGAAGAGTCCGGTGATGTGCGCGCCGTTCACCACGACATCGGCAGAGCCGTTCGTGAGGTGGGCCAGCTCTCCGAACTCGATGTAGTACCCCGTGGCCGGCACGAGCGATTGAAGCGGGTCGGTCGCGCTCGCGATGATCCCGAGCGTCTGCCCGTTGATGAGCTGGAGGACGCCGCCAGTCGTGTACTGGAGCGCCGTGCCGCGTCCACCGCTGAGGCTGTTGTAGAACGCGCAGATCACCGTCGTGCTCGCCGGGAGGACGTTGGGAGTCCGGAACCAGAACTGCATGATCCCGCCGTTCGTGGCCGTGACCGTGCGCCGCATCGAAGCGAACTCGCCGACCATTTGCGAGTCGGTGATGCCCGCTCGACCAGGCGTGGCCACGATGCTCGGACCTCCGACGTTCCACTTGCGCGCGACCTGAGCCGCGCTGTTGGCATCGAAGCCGTCCTTGAAGTCGGGTTCTGCGACGATGGCCATCTGCTAGTCCTCCGCGAAGTCTCCGCCGATGTCGTACTCGGGCTGGTAGCCGATGTACCCGTAGCCCCGAAGCTGAACCGCCTTCGCATCCTCGATGTAGAGCGGCGAGAAGCTCTGGTCGACCTTCGTCCGGAACCCAGACCTCGGCGCGATCTGGTTGCCGAACTTGAGCGCACCCTGCGAGCTCCGCACCGTCTCGCGGTTGAAGTCCACGTTCAGCGGCGCCGGTGTCTCGCTGGGCGAGAGCAGCGTCGGGTTGTCCGTGTCGTTCATTCCCCCCGCGAGGGAGGTCAGTCGAACGGGGCGGTACGTGCGGTTCGGGTTGCTCATCTCGGGCCGTACCCGCCAGAGTCGTAGACCACCTGGATTCCGCCGGTCGTCGTGCTCATCTTGAAGCCGATCGGGTGCGGGAAGTAGATCCCGTCGCCGAAGTCGGCGAGCATCCCAGGGAGACTCGTGGTCTGGAGCGTGAGGCGGAAGTTCGACAGCGCCGTTCCGGCCGCATCGGTGATGTCCACGGTCTGGCCGGCGGACGCGATGCTGAGCAGGTTGATCCGCTTGAGCAGGACCGGACCGAATCCGGCGAGGTGGCACGGGCTGTGGACGGTGCAGGCGACCGCAGTCGTCGGAGTCCAGAGCGCACCGCTTCCGAGCACCCCGGGCTTTCTCCAGCGGTCGACCGTGAGGACGCTGTTGTTCGCCGCGGGCGCGTAGCTCACCACGATGCCCCACATCGGATTCGCCCCGGCCGTCCCGGGCGTGAAGGCGTAGTCCCCGGGCAGTACGCCCGTGAGCGTCCAGGACGCCGCCGTGTCCGTGACGGTGTTCGGCGTGTAGGTCGTCGTTCCCGCGGCAGAGGCAGAGCCTCGGATCGCCGAGACCGCCCCCTTGCCGTCGGCCGGGAAACACTGAGTCGAGACCGTCACGTTTGCGTATTCGTTCATCTGTTCACCATCCGAAAGCGCCGCGTGAGAAGCGGTCTGGACTGTACACGGCCCCGAGCGTCCGCCCGCCCGAGGTCTTGAAGTAGGGACCCGAGCTGTCCCGCGGAGCCTGTGCGTAGGTTGCGAAGGACTGCATCTCCGTCTGCATCTCGGGGTAGATCGCCTTCTGCAAGTCGACGTTGAACTTCTTGATCGCGCAGGCGTTCGCGACGCGCAGGATCAGAAGCCGCGTGTGGATCTCCGGAACCGGGATCCTCGTCTGAACCGTGTCGCCGGCGGCGAACGCGCTCGAGACCGCCGACTCCAGAGTCAGCTCGTGCAGCCGCACTCCAGCCTGGACGGTCGACGGAACTGAGTAGACCACGCGGCGAACGTTCCCGATCTTCGTGTCCGTCGCTACCGAGGTTCCCGTGACCTCGATCTCCGCGTTGACGTACCGACCCTCCTCCATGAAGGACAGATCGCCGAGATCCTGATTCGCGACGAGCGTCGTCGGCAGGAAGAACTTCGTCGTGCTCGGAGCGGTGTGGGCAACCGTGAGCGCGACCTTGAAGACCGGCGGGGGCAGCGCGGCCACTTCCAGCAGGTAGTCGTTCGGCGTCGCGTTGACGTTCCACATGCGGAAGGTGTGATTGCCTTCCCAGCTCCAGCCGGTGCGACGCGTCGTGTCCGTCTTCGGAACCTCCTCGCGGAGCTGATTCGCCGTCGAGGTCCACATGTAGGGCGAGAACGTGCCCTCGAGCGCCGCGTCCGTGGGCTGGCGCACGTAGACCTTGACGACCTTCTCGATCCAGGTCGGGAGGCGCCACTCGTAGGTGCCGTTGAACAGAAGTCGAGCGTCCGCCGTCTTCAGCGCGACGCCCATGTTCGACCACTCCTGGTTCGAGAAGATCATCGTCCGGTACATGCCCCGGATCTGCTCGTCGACCGAGCGAATGATCTCCTGGTCCGAGTAGGTCCGAGACGCGACCGGAGCCGGGTCGTCCACCTGGTCGCGGATGCGCTGGAGGATCTGCTCGGTGTTCACGGACTGCTACCGCTCCACTTCTTCGCGTGATCACGCAGGAACCGCTGGTGGTTCGTGTTCTCCAGGTCGGACTGCTTCACGCGGCGCCGACGGATGTAGCCGGGGCCGAAGGTCTGCCGGATCCCGTTGTGGCGGGCCGAGAGGTCTTCGTGCAACTCGTTGCAGGCTTCGGCGAACTCTCCGTGCCGCTCCTTCTCGCGTCGCTCCGCTGCGTCCTCGGCGATCTTGGCAGCCTCGGCGGTCGGAACGCTCGCCCTCCCGAGTCGCTGGAGGATCGGCTCGACCGGGAGCGGGTCGCGGTACTCGCCGTTCTCGCCCTCCCAGTAGAAGCATGTGAGCCAATTTCCTTGGTTCGGAGCCCACTCGACGACTCTCCAGCGTCCGGGGCGCTCGGCTGGACAGTCGCGCACGTAATCCCACGCCTTGCGGCTTGGACTCCACCAGAGCGACAGCCGAGAGTCGAAGCGCTCCAACCGGCGACGGCATTCGTCAACGGCTGAAGCTGGAGACCAGATCGGGTCGGGAGGTCTGAAATTGAACGAGCGCCACTGAGCTGTTCCCTCTTTCAGTCCGTGGATCCTCATGCGATACTTCCGGAAAGCAAGGTGCCCCCGCGACGATTGGGTCGTCCGGGAGCGTGGCACCGGAACAAGGAGCGTTCGCGATGCAGACGCAGATTACCACGCCTCCCTCGAAGGAGTGCGTCCATTGTGGCTCGACCTTCTTTCGCAGGGCTACGTGTCGAGATGGGGATTGGACCAGACAACGTTTCTGCGGAAACGCCTGTGGGGCGCGCGGTCGACGCAATCATCCCAGGACGACGCTCGCAGAACGTTTTTGGAAACGTGTCCGGAAGTCCGAAGCTCAGAATGGGTGCTGGATCTGGATCGGGAGGCTGAGCGACAGCGGCTACGGAATGATCGACAGGGGGCCAGCAGACGCCAACCAGACCGGCGCTCACCGCGCGTCCTGGGAAATCCACCGCGGCCAGATTCCAAACGGGATGTGGGTTCTTCACAATTGCCCCGGAGGGGACAACCGCGCCTGCGTTCGACCAGACCACCTCTGGCTGGGTACCGTTGCGGATAACAACGCGGATGCCGTCAGGAAGGGCGCCAACCGTGGAGCTATCGGAACGGCCAACGCGAGCGCGAAGCTCGACGAAATGAAGGTTCGCGAGATCCGCGCTGCGTATGCCGCCGGCGACGTGGCGCAGTTGACCCTTGGGAGACGCTACGGCGTCAGCCAAGAAGTCATCAGCCGCATCGTGCGTTTCCAAGCCTGGACCCACGTCCCTTAAACGCCTCCTGCGGACGGGTCGATCATCGCCGTGATGTGCCCGTGGCCCGTCGTCGGGGTCACGATGTTCACCGACGCCGCGAGGATGTTGTACCGGGCCACGCCCGAAACGATGTCCGACGCGGTGAAGGTCGGCTGGGTGCCGATCTGGTTGGTGTCCGAGACGGAGAGGACCGCGCCCGCCGCGATCTTCGCCAGCATCGGCACGCGAGGGGCCACGAGGCTGTACCCGAGGCTCACCGTGTCGCCCGCCGCGGGAGTGCCCGTCATCAGGACGATCTTGCACCCGGTGATCCGCTTGTAGCAGAGCGTCGTCTGTTGCGTTCCGGTCGCCACGTAGACGAGCGTCTCGCTCACGGCCTCGTTGAACTGGTTCAGGCCCGAGATCAGCAGCGACAGGGCCGTGATCGGCGTGCCGCCCATCGTCACGGTCACGAAGAGCGACTGGCACGTCTTCATGTAGAACGCGGCGAAGCCGGTCGGGGAATCCCCCACGACCTTGCCGTTCAGCGTGCCCGCGTTCAGGTGTTCGGTTGCATCGGTCGGCTGGCACTTCAGGTCCCACCAGGAACCGCTCAGAGTCCGCAGCGCACCATCGACGTTTCGAGATCGAATCATTGGATAGTTCCCCCCGCGTCAGCACGCGGATACTGGGTTGAGTTGAGAGGAGTGAGGGGGCGAGCAACACGCCCGCCCCCTGTCGAACGATCAGGCCGAGAGGTCCACGAGGTTGAACCCGACGCGCTGGCGAACGCCACGCACGACGAATTGCTGGCTCGAGACGTGGCCCATCCAGTACGAGTCCTTGTCCTGGAGACGCTCCCAGGCTCCGACGCCCAGGTAGTTCAGCGGCTTCAGCGGCTCGGTCTCGTACACGGCCAGTTCACCGAGGTTGATCCCCTTCACGCGGTTCGCGTAGGCGAAGCGATCCTTCACCCAGCCGACGCCGTTGAACGAGAGCAGCTTGTGACCACCGCGCAGCTCCAGCGTGTCGTTGAACCGCTTATCGCCGGTCAAGAGCTTCACGTAGGAGTTGTAGGTGGCGTACCCCGAGTAGAGCAGGTCGATCTGCGCGTTGTTGCGCTCCTCGGCATCCGAGAACGCTTGCTGGAGGAGTTCCTCCGAGAGCGCCCTCGCACCGGAACCGCCGTTGTCGAGCACGACCGCCTGGTTCCACTTGTAGCTGGCCGTCGCCGGGTTCCCCTGGAATCCCGCGGAGGCCAAGCTCGTCGTGGTCTGGTCGTAGGTGCCCGTGTGCTGGTTCCACGCCGTCGCCGTGCCGAGGCCAGCCGTTCCCAGACCGTCGAGGACACCCGAGTCCCCGAAGATTCCCTCGATGCCCATGATCTCGGATCGCCGACCCGAGGACCGCGCATCCGTGTTCGCATCGGCGCTCACCCGAACGATCCAGTCGGCCGCTGTGAGACCCGTGATGGACGCCACCGTGACGGCAGCGCCACCGGGAGTCAGAGCGATCTGGATGTCCGTCGAGTTCACGACCGACACGATGTAGAACCCGTTCGTGCCGCCCGAGTGCGCACGGAGAGCGTCCGTGCCGGGGATGGCGAAGCCGATCCGGTCTCCGACTTCCAGGTAGATCGTCGGTGCGGTGAGACAGGTCGCCGCCCCTTCGATCGACTGGTTGATCCGGAGGGTGAAGGTCGAGGCCGAGCCGCTCGCGTACTCCGCGAGGCGACCCGAACCGTCGTTCTGCACCATCCGGTTGTAGTCGACGGCGATGTCGTCCATCTGCCCTTCGACTTCCATCGGCTCGATCGGCATGAACGCCCCGCCGTTGGTCTTGCCACGGCGCAGGAGTTCGCCCGCGATCTTGATCCGGCCCATGTAGGTCCGGGTCTCGGTGAAGCACGACGCGAGGCCCTGAGAACCCGGGTCGGGCAGTTGCCCGTCGGGTCGGATGGCGCCGCGTCCGGTGTTTCGCGTGGTCCGCGTGGGCCACACGATGAAGCGCCCGCTGGTCGTCTCCTTCGCGACCTTCTCGACCATGTTCCAGAGAACGGTCGAGTTGTTGCGAGCGTCGGCGATGAACGGGAGGTAGAAGTTCGTGAGTCCGTGGTTCGCGTAGGTCGCCGCGGTGCCGAAGCCCGACGTGAAGCCGTCGAAACCTGCACCGGGTGAGTCTGCGCTGTCGATTCCAGCCATGTGAGTAGCTCTGTTGTCGTGAGGTCAGCGAGCGCGGCCGATAACTCCCAGGAACTCCGTCATCTTCCGTTGGAACGTGCCGTCGCGGAGGGCCTTCTTGGTCCCCCATCCGTCGGGGTTCGCGGTCGTCATTTCAGGAGTCCCGCCCGAGGTCGGGGCGAGGGGCATCTCTGCGGCACGCTGCTGTCTCGTGTCTCGAACCTGAGTGACCTGCGAGGTCAAGATCGCGGCCATTCGACCGTGAATCTCGCTCGCATGGTCGGCCACGGCCACATCCGGCTGACCGGCGTGCAGCCCCGCGATGGTGAGCTTCGCGAGTTCGCGTGCCTTCTTCCCGACCTCCGTACTCGTGTCTCGGAAGATCGGGTAGGCGTCCAGGGCAGCTTCGATCTGACGATCGACCGACTCGACCTGTTGGGTCGCGGTCATGTTCGCCATCCTGGCTGCGAGTTCGCTGACTTGGCGCTCGAGACGCGAAGTAGTCGCGCTGGGAGCACCTTCGCCTCCGGACGGTAGGCCGGAATCACCATCATCCTGTGCGGAGTTTCCTGGCAGCTTCACGCGCCGCCCCAGTTGCTTCTCCGCGAACTGTTGCATCTCCAGGATCGCACCCTCTGGATCCGTGGCGATCTTCGCCTTGATCCGTCGAGCGAGGTCCACGTCGGCCTTGTGCTCGGTCAGGATGCGGTTGGCATCCGCCAAGCGGTTCTCCGCAGCCGTCTGCGTCTGGTAGGACGCGCGCAGCTTGGAGAGGGGCTCCTGTCGCGGTTGCCGATCCACCACGACCTGAACCAGAGTGTCGTCGCTGATTGCCGGCGCGGGAGCAGGTTGGCTCGCCGCGACCGGAACTGTCGGGGCCGCAGTAGGCGTCCCGTTCGGTTGGTCAACCATTGGTCAGCACTCCTTCCTGGCGAGCCTTCGCGAGTTTGGCCTCGTTCTCGGCTCTCCAGAGATTCGACGATTCGGTCGGAAGGTCGAAGGCGCGGGTCATGCCCTCGATCTTCAGCCGCTTCAGATCACGCGGCTGTTTCCAGATCCACCGTTTGTCGGGGATCCAGAGTCCGCGGTGCGGGTCCTGCCACTCGTAGTGCAGGCGCGCACCTTCGATGTTCATCATCAGGCAGACCTGGCAGAGAATCTCCTGACCGCGCCAGACGGTGTTGGCGTCCTTCTTGTAGCGCGCGTACCAGTCGTCATCGCCGACGACCGACCCGGGCCGCTTCGTGAAGTAGACGCCGTGCGGAGGAGCCGGCCGGCCACCGACCATGTGGATCGGCGTGCGGCACTTCAGGAAATAGATGTAAGTCGCGGAGTCGGCTTCGTCGCGCTCGGAGCGGATCTTTTCCTCAGCCAGGCGGTTGTTCTCGAACTCCGAGGCCGCGTCCCACGCATCTTGTTCGTTCACCCCTTCGATTGGAATCAGGGCGACGGCGTAGGCGTCTCCCTTGCCGGGCTCCTTCGCCCTCGTGATGGCCGCCCGCGTCGACGCCGCTTCTCGGATTGCGTCAGCCGCGGCGTTCACAAGCTCTGGACCCCTGATATCAGGGGCGTCGAGGAGCTCTTTCTTTCTCAGCTCATTCTCTTCCTTGGTCAGATCCTTCGCAGGCATCGTCACTCCTTCTCCGGCGCAGTAGGGCCGGCTAAATGCTTCGATCTCGACTTCCACGCAGCCTGGTACGCCGCGCTGCACGCCCTGTGCGTGTGTATCGACGGCCTTGTGGCGCTGTGCCACATTGACTCCCGAGGACCATTCTGCTTGCAGAGTCCACACTTGGTCCAGTCGGCGTGTCCAGATGCCCTGAGGGCGTCCCCCCTCATGTGGAGCAGTCTGTGAAATGCGCGGTCCTCGCAGATCACCAGATTCGACGGCCGGTTGTCCGACCTGTCTCCGTTGACGTGGTGGACCTCAACACCCTTTGGGATAGGACGCTGAAGCGCTCGGCTCGCAAGGAGTACGTGTTCGGCGATTCTTCCAGCGCAGTTTGCGTTTGGATGGCCCTTCGCTAGAACGCTCACGTATTCTCCGCTCATCACGATGCGGGCTGGCTCGCCCTACCCTTTTGGCCCGGAGACCCTTGCGTCATGGCGGCCATCTGTAGCTGTTGAAGCTGCTCTTGCATCAGAGCCTTCTTGTGCAGCGCCCCGTGCGCGACGATGATCGCCTTGGTCATGGGATCCAAGTCCCTGAATTGCTGACTGTAAGCGAAGTCGCGCACCACCGCGTACTCCTGCGCATGATCCTCCCAATCCATGATCGGATACCCGCCCTGCGCGTACTTCGCCGGATCGGCCATCATCTGCCGGATCTCGTTCTCCTGATTCTTCCGCGCCTTGAGCTTCGAGTTGATGAGGATCCCGTCGTCGTTGAAGTGCAGCGACGCCAGCACCAGTTCGCGGTCCTCCGGGTTCTCCACCGGGTTGACCGCGCCGATCTGGATCGCGTCCATCATCTCCTGCCGCTTGCCCGCGCTCGTCTCCATCTGTCCCGGCTCGCCGACGATGATGAGGTCGTTCGTGAGGTCCGCGCCGTGGAAGTCAATCCACTCGAAGGCTCCGTCGCGTCCGAGGAACCGAGCCGTGCGCTTCTCCGTGTAGAAGAGCTGGCCGAGTGCGAGCGCCGCGCGTCCGACATCCCGCGTCGAGCGAACCGCCTCGCGTGAAGTGACGGTCAGGGCCAGGTCGCGCATCTGCGTCATCTCCTGGATCGCGGCACCCGAGCGCATCTGTCCGGGCAGCTTCGTGCCGTCGACATCCGACTGGCTCGCGACGGCCAGGAGATCCTGCTGGCAGATCATCCCGATGTTCGTGACTTCGGGCGGGAGAACCGGAGCCGCTCCGTACACCGGAGGCCGCGACATCGGGCTGATCTCGTAGACCCCGCCCGGCGCGATCGTCATGTTCTTCACGTCGAGGCCGCTGTTCGAGTCGATGTAGGTCGGCGGTCGACCGAACACGCGCAGGAACTCGAGCACGCACGAGCGCGACTCGTTCAGGTTGTTCTGGGGACTCGTCAGATCCTCCACGAGCGAGGATCCCCAGAAGCGGCCCGGATGCGGCGTCCAATCCTGCTTCACGACGGGCAGGTGCGACGCCGCGCTCAGATCGCCGACGTGGGGGTTGTTCCCGTCGACCACGACGCGCCCGCCGCAGGACACGACGCGCCGGCCCTTGGGGTACTCGCTCGACGGTCGCTGCCAGAGCTCGACGTGCAAAGCCCGTTCGTTTCGCTTGTCCTCGGGCGTGTACCACGAGAAGGGCGATCCGCCGTTGGACTGGCCGAAGAACGCGATGGCCTCCTCGTAGTTCTGCAGACCGATGCCCGCCTCGCTCGTCTGGATGTCCTCGATGTCGAGGTTGTAGCGGTCGGCCAGCACCGAGCGGTCCATGTAGTGCTTGAATCCGATCCACTGGCATCCGTCGATCGACTTGTCTCGGCTCGTCCAGTCGTGGTAGACGGCGAACGGGTTCTCGACGGTGATCCGCACGTCGCCCGCGGAGATGTCTTGGAAGAGCCCCTCGCGGTCCTTCTCGCGCATGTCCGCGTCGGACAGAATGATCTCGGGCACGACGTTCTTCGTCTGCTTCGAGTCGAGGTAGAACCGATCCGGTTGGCCGGCGAGCGGATCGAACGCGATTCGGTAGAACCCGCTCCCGCAGATCGCCGACCATTCCGTGCAGAGCAGGTGCAGTCGGTAGTCCCAGTCGTTGAGCTGCCGAATGTGATCGAACACCTTCTCGCTGGTCTCCGCGATGTTACGGTGGCGCATCGAGGGCGTCTTCGGGACGGCCTTGAAGCGCGCGTTCACGTTGCAAACCTTCGCAACCGCGCGAATCACGGCGCTGCGAGTGAGGTTGACCTGGTAGATGACCTTGTGCTCGGGGATGTCGCCGCTCGCGTCCCACACTCGCCCGTCCGCGATGTAGAAGCACTGTTGGCCCGAGAAGTAGGCCATGTTCTTGATCCAGCCTTCTTCCATCCGCATCCGCTCCATGCGGATCCCGTTGGGGTCGATCCGCTTCTGGAGCATCTCCAGCGTCGCGGACTCGCGGGTGGAGGGCGGCTTGCGCATCAGGCTTCGCAGTCCTCGGGCACCGGATCGACGCCAGCCTCGGGCGAGAAGAGGTCGCTAGCAAGCGTTCCGGCCTCAGTGATGTGCAGCACGCCACCGTTGCCGTCGGACGACTTCTCCAGGATCGTGGCCCAGCCGCGCTCGACCAACTCCTCACGGATCTGCGTCGGGATGTAGAACGTGCCGCTAGCCTCTTCGTCGTCGTAGCGCGTCGCACCGTTCAGGTTCAGCCGGAAGGCGCACAGCCACGTCAGCAGGATGTCGTCGCGGATCTTCACTGGGCTCGCCGCATCGGGAACTTCGGTCCCTGTCCCGCCTCGGCCTGGAGCTTGTCCCGCTGCGCGTCGGTCGACTCCATCATCCCGGCCATCGACTGTGCCTGCGGGTTGCCCGACAGCGCCATGATGCACTTCATCTGGTCGCGGCTCTGCGTCTCCATCCGCGCCACGAGCTTCCATCCGAGCAGCCCCGCCCCGACCGCGCAGATCAGCATCGACAGCACCGGGATCGCGCAGCAGAAGAAGAGCACGAGGATCGTCGCCCACTCGAATCCGCTCAGGTTGCTCATGCTCGCCTCTGGAACCTCCGTCGCGTCCCTTCCTGGTTTCGCTGCATCGCCCAGTACCGCTCCGATTCGTTCGAGGGCCGGGGCTTCTCGGTCCGAAGCTGGCCGGCGACCCATGCCGTGTCGCGCGTCATCAGAGCAACCCCGTAGGCCATTACAAGGTCGTCGTGGTCGTCCGAGACCATCTTGGGAGCCCCGATCCGGCCCATGCCTGTCTTCGGCTTGTCCCACCTCTGGGCGCGCAGTTCTTCGATCAGTTCCGTCGCCGGAATGTCGCAACCGTCGTCGAGAGCTAGCTTTAGCCTGTCCAGAAGTTGCGGCTTCGTAATCGAGTTGGTGTGGAAGCCGAGGTCGTCAGTCGTGTCCCGGCTCGCCCGGTTGTACATCCGATTCCGGAATAGGTTCTGGTAGCCGGTTGCGACCGCTGCGTGCGCCGCGCTCAAGCCGTGCGCGCTCGGGAACGTCTCGAAGCTCAGGAGCGCCGTCCCGAAGTACCAGCCCAGTCGCGCGCAGCACTTCCCCCATGGAATCGCCGGGGTGTGGTCTCGCCACGTTGCGACGACGGCACAGGTTTCGGCGTCGATGACGACCGCCGCCGCGAAGTCGCCGTCCGGTCCGCCGCCGGAAGCGTCCGCGCCGATGACATAGGCGCGGCCCTGTTGCGGCTGGGTCCAGATCCGCAGCTTGCCGTCACGCGAGGGCGACAGGCGGTAGCGGTTGGGCTCCTGGAGCGGCACGGGCTCCGATGCTGCTACTGCGCCGACGCTCCGTCAAGCGAGGATGCCGCGGGCTCCTCAAGGGCGCCCGACCAGACCGGCTCGGATGCCCTTCTCGCGTACCTCTCCAGAATGTCCGGGGAGAACACGCGATTCCCGGTCGACATGAAGGCAACGCTCGGGCGCGACGGGTACTCCTGATTGAAAAGATTCACGTCGTTGTGGATCTCTGGGTCGGCAATTTTCGCGCGACGCCAGGCCAGTTGATCGTATCCGACGTTGCGCCACCCGACTCCGCGCTCGAAGTACCGCTGTGTCAGGAGCCATCTCTCCTCGTCATCGAGCGTCGCCTCGATCTCAGCAATCATCGCGGCGCTTGGTTGCTGCCCGCCGCCGTAGGTTTTGGAATAGAAATACTCCTCGTGTTGTTGCCACGCGAAGAACTCCGACGCCCACTGAAACGTCCTCGACCGAAGCGGAACGTCCTTCTCGGCCCATCCCGCCCACCAGTTGTCGCGGAACAGGCCAACGTCTCCGTTCGCGGTCGACTCGTCGAAGCCGTAGGTCCACGGCTCGCTCGGTAGCGAAGCGAGGATCGACGGGTACTTGAGTTCGGCCTCGACGAAGTGCGCGGACTCCGACAGGTGAACGAACCCGCGAGTGCCGCCCATCCCGGGTCGATCGACTTCGGACGAGGTGATCTCGATCAGTCCGTCGATCGGAGCCGCCCACGCAAGCTGGTATTTGGCCTTGGACGACATCTTGAAGTCGAAAAAGTCGTCCTCGGCCGTGGTCTTCGGCATCTTCCGCCGCGCCGTGTTCGCGATGCGGAGGAGAAGTTCGGAGCGGTCCTTCGTGTCCGCGCAGATCAGACCGCGCTTGTTCTTGCCGCGGAGGATCGTCTCGAACATCACCGCCTGGATGTAGGTCGAGAAGCCCAATTGCCTCGCCTTAAGTATGCCGATGCGAACCGGAATCCCCGCTCGTTCCGCACGCAGGATCATCGCCTCCAGTCTCCGCTGCGCGCGATTCAGCACGAGCGGTCGAAGGTTGCCCTTCTTGTCGACGATCGTGAAGTACGTCTCGATCCAGCGTCGACGCGAGAGCTTCCGGCCCGACTCGTCGCTGTAGAGACCCGTCTCGCGGTTGAACAGGCCCGAGAAGTAGTAATTCTGCGCGAGCTGCTTGTCCTCGCCCGCCTTCGTGTTCGCGTCGAGCGAGACTCGGCCGACTTCCTCTGCGGTCGGCTCAGACACTTTCCATCCACCGCTTCACGGTAGGAGTGCTGACGCCGAGCTTGCGCGCGATCTCGAGCGGAGTCTTCCCGGCCCGGTTCATCTTCACGGCGACCGGAGCGAGCTTCTCGCGCCGATCGTGGAGGCTCTCCAGGAAGTTCCCGCCCTGTCGGTGACGCGACGCGCATCGGTTACAGCCGATTCGAGACTTGCCCTTGTAGAGCACGCGCGTCTTGGGTTCTGCTCCACAGGCGAAGCACTTGCCGCGGATGGGCTTGGTCTTGGTCATGGGCTGATTTGCATCTGCGCGACGATCCCAGCGTCCTTGCGCATGTCCGTGATGGCTTCGATGAACAGAGCCGCCTGAATCCACTTCTGGCGGTTCGCGGGATCCATCTTCGCGGCGAGAGCGCAGCCTGCGTGCGAGTGCGTCGAGTCTCCCGTATTCCCCTTGCCGCCGTCGATCGTAGGACGCGGAGCTCCGCCGCGGTTCGCGACCCAAGCGTACTGAGGTGGGCCATGATTTCCGTAGTACGGCAGCATCGGCGCTTCGATGTAGAGCGCGTCCGCCCAGCGCAGCGGGTTCGCGATCGGACGGTTCCCCTGGATTCCGCACCCGATCGCTCCGTGCTTCTCAATCGGCACCTCGAAGGCGTGTGCGAGGTCGTAGGTCGGGTCGTACCAGACATCGTTCGGGTTCGGCTGACGCCAGCAGCGCGAGAGGATCCCGTTCGGCATCGAGCCGGTCTCGGAGAACTCCGCGTACATCCGGCACCAGTTGACGTTTTCGGTCGCACCGGCTCGCTTCACGCTCTGCGCGATCAGGTACGCCGTCCACCCGAACTGCCGGCCCGTGTCCATGCCCATGAACCCGGTGTGCGGGGCGGCGGCGACCACGGCGAGGTTGTGCCGCAGCGACGGAGGCACGTAGTTCGGGTTCGTGACGTGCGGCCCGATGTCGGAGAGCTGCAAGCGCATCTGCGCGGCCACGCTCCGCAGCATCCGCTTCACCGCGGGCGAGTCCGTCATCTCCGAGAGCGGGATCAGGTCGCTCCACCCGCGAACCGAGTGGCCCGCGTCGTAGGGCATGAGGAGCGGATCGGGATGCTGCGCGACGCCGATGAACTCGGGCAGCCAGCCGTTGTTCGGATCGCCCGTCCCTTGCTGGTACATCGGACCCGGATCGCCGTAGAACTCGGCGGTGACGATCGCTCCGGTGTTTCGATCGTATGCGTGCCACCAACGCTCGTGCCCGCAGCACGCCTTGATCCAGTGGTACGCGGGCGATAGCGGCGCGTTCTCCCAGCCGTAGTAGAAGAAGACGTTCGACCCGCCCTCGGCTCCGCGGTTGGTGATCCCGTCTGGAGTCCACCCGTCGCGCGGAACGAAGATCCCCTCCTGTGAATCCTCGACCTGCCCGATCGCGCCCGGAACGGAGAGGATCTGCTGGTAGCGAGCGAGCCATCCCGCGATCTTCGACGCTTCCTGCGCGGCCTGAGTCGCCGTGAGGTTCGGCAGCGGCAGGTTGCACGGACCGTAGGCAGCTCGACCGCGGCGCCACCGAGTCGTGAAGTACGGCATCTTCGCTTCGCGTTGCGCTTCCGCGGCTAGGTCGGGCCGATTGCTCGGGTACATCGCGACGCGGCGAATCGACTCGTGCATCGGGTACCAGACGCTCGGAAGTGCCCGGTAGCAGTCGTACACCATCGTCCAGCCGGTCGGCGGCTCGATCGTCACGGTGCAGGGGAACGCGCCTCGGGCCTTCTGTCCGCGCACGATCCCGGCGTTGTGCAGTCCGACCTCGTGGACGACGACACCCGATGCGGTGCTCTTCGTCGCAGTCCAGCGATCCGGCTCGTTCGTTCCGCCGACGATGATCGGCGTCTCGGACCAGGGAGCGCCGGCGGCGATGGTGGTGGGGACGTGGATCACGACACGATCTCTATGCGGCCCGCTGCGGCCATCGACCAGAACCTTTTCGCGACCTTCACGGCGTCGATCTTGCGCGAGTACATCTGCTTGGTTGAGGACCAGAGGATCTTCTTCCCAGCGTAGATCGTCGAGGTCCAGAACTTCCCGGTCTTGTGGATCACGATGCGATGCGTCGGCTTCATGGGGCTCCTACGCTGCACTCGGCGTAGGCGGGAACGGAATGTCCATCTGCCCAGCGATCCGAGCGATCTCCTCGTCGAGCCGCTGCGCCGCGTGCCCGCACCACGCCGCGAGGTCACCCGACTCGTCCCGCTCGACGGCGCGCAGGATCCGCATCGCGCGTTGGAGCTTTCCGGCGAGACCACCGGCTGCCACCGCGACGCGGCGAGAGTGCGCGCCTTTCATCGCGGCGAGCTTCTTTTCCTGGAGGGCGATGCGCTGTTCGAGGGTGAGGATTGTTCGTGCCATGCCCACGGTGTAGACACCCTCTACCCTACAGTCCAGAGGAATCTGGAGAATCCCGAAGGTGGGAATCGCTGGGCTGGCTACTTGACTCCGGGTAGTGCGGTTGGGTCAAGTAGGGACGGCCTCGGGGGGGACGATCCCCCGGGCGCCACCCGGTACGCAGGAGACTTCACCTCCCATGCCCGAGTCAGACACGACCGTAGGAGAATCAGCCCGGCTTCGCAAGCTCGGGCTGAGAATCAAGGGCCGCAGCTACTCCGACCGGAACCGGATGCTCCTGGAGATGGGGTTCGCGTCCTACGCGGCCTATCTGCGCAGCCAGCTCTGGGCGAGCATCCGCCGCAGGGTCTACGAGATCAAAGGCGGGTGGTGCTACCTGTGCGGCCGTCAAGCAACGGAACTGCACCACAACCGCTACCACCTTGCCGACCTGGAAGGACGACGCCTCAGGTACATCAGCCCTATCTGCCGAGGCTGCCACCACGGCATCGAGTTCGACGGACACAGGAAACTCGGAGTTCGCGAGGCGTCCAAGAGATTCAGAATGCGGCGTTCCGCCGGCCGTTCCGCCAAGCCCCCGTAGGCTCAAAATCGCGAGGGGCAAGGCCACCCGATGCCCCCGAAACAACCTTGGGTGACAGGGCCAGCCGGAAGGCCAGGGATCGAAGGTCGGAAGCGTGAGAACGTGGGAGTGGTCACGAGGCCGCTCGGGTGGCCCGACTCGAAACAATCCACCCAGGGGTCCCCTTTCCTGTCTCCCGCCTGGGGAGGAGGGAGGGGTCTGGACCAGGAACTCCTGCCGCTTCTTGAGGGCGAGCCCCTAGGCGAAGCCCGCATCCGATTCCTGATCCAGAGCGAAGCGACCCCATGTACCCAAACCCGAGGCGAAGCCGAAGGGACTGAACCCCATGACCTCCACGAAGACCGAACGCCGTGTCTGTGCCCGCCTGGCCTGTTCCAAGCTCCTGCACCGCCGCCTGGCCGAAAAGAACCGCGCTTGGGAGAAGCGCCGCTTCTGCTCGAACTTCTGCAACTCCCGCTGCAACGGCTGGGGTCGACGCGAGCCGATGCGAGAGGCTCAGCTCGGAGTCGCGCTGTGACTACCACGACCACCCAGCGCCTCTGTGCCCGAGCCGCCTGCAAGCGACCGATTGTGCGCAACTACCGCGAGTCGAGCCGAGACTTCAACCGACGCCGGTTCTGTCGCGACTCGTGCAACGTGAAGTGCCATCCCTGGAGACGAACTATGGATGCTGTGAGGACCCCATGAAGCACCGCGAACTCCACTGGATCGTATGCGACCCTTCCTCCGCCGGTCTCGACCCAACCGACCACCGCGTAGCCTGCGGTCGCTACTGGGTCTCGAGCGCCATGCGAACCCACGACTGGACCGCCGTGACCTGTCGCAAGTGTCTCGTCCTGGGTGCCGAGTTCTTCACCGGCAAGAAGCGCCGCTGGAAACACCTCAGCGCGGTCGCGGCAACAGCGGTCGTGCTGCCACACTCGCACCGGGAACAACCAGCCCCGGTAGTCCATTTCCCGGAGCGGGTCGTGGTGCCATTCGCTCGGCGTGTCGTTTCGAACGAGCCCGCTCGCGCCGGTCCTCCGCGGCCATCCGCTCCTCCATCAGCACAAGTTTCGCCAACGTCCGAGTCGCGTCGGCGCGAACCTTTCCATTTCCGTGCTGCAATAGCGACGCAGAAGAAGCCTGCACCAACGCCTTCATCTCGTCCGCCGTCGCGTGCTGCCCACAACGGATCCGAGCTCGCACGCGCTCGATCAGAGCCAGAACGATCTCATCGGGCTTGAACGGCATCCGAGCCGGCAACCCAGCCGCGACCGCAACGTCCGAGAACTTCTTGTTCTCGAACTGCACCGGGTTCGTCACGTCCGCCACGGTCTTGTGGCGACGGTCGTTCACCCACACGAGGCGTCGATCGCTCGTGCCGGGGTAGCGGCGCTCGTAGTGGCCGGGCATCAGAACGAGTCCAGATAGTCCCGGAACGCCAACTCCTGCGCAGTCCACGCCGGCTTCATCACTCCGCACCGATGGCAGGCCACGCGCAGATCCGTCACGCCGTCACTCCGGAGAGGCCGAACCCACGAGGTCGCGTGGCCGCGGACGAGGCAAATCAAGCGAGCGAAGAGGCGCTTCACTTCCCTTCCGGCCTCTTATCGAGACCTCGCTCCTTAAGCATCGACTCGATGTCATCAACGTGCAGGCAATCGCACAGGCACGCCGTGGTGTTCGGGATCATCGCGACGCCGCCGTTGCAGTAGTCGTTGCCCGGGACCGCGCTGTGCAGCACTCCGAAGCCCGTGACCTTGCTGTCGCTGATCCCGAGCTGGATGACCTTGTCGCCGTTCTTCGCCTCTCGCACATTTCGGTAGTGCATGGCTATTTTCCTTCGTATTGGATCCTGGCTCGTAGTTCGGACTGGTACCCGCTCGTCCATCGACGATCGGGCCACAGGCATGGCGGGTAGTCCTGCCGTGGCCTGACGATGCTCTCGCTCCGCTGGGAGAGCCTCAGCAGTTCTTCGTTCGGACGAGAGAGATCAACTCCGTCGACGCGTAGTCTCGGGCGGAGATCAACGCCATCAACTTCGAGTGTCACGGCACGACACCTCAGAAGAACGTCGGCTTCGCGATCGACCGCGTGAGAGCCATCAAGCCCTCCTGCAGGTGCGTCGCTCCGATCGACACCCAACGCTGATCCGGGAACGGACCTGGGGCGTCTTTCATCTCAGGGGGCGGCTTCGAGTCACGGAGTTTCGCCACGAGCTCGCCGAGAGCGACGCCCTGCGCCTTGATCTCGTTCATCAGGTCGATCTCGCTCTGGTCCAGCTCGCGGTACCCAGCGATCTTGCGGTGCTGATTCTCCATCACCCGCCCCTGGATCCACTCGCCTGCGACCGCGGACCACCCTTCGGACCGCTCTTCATGCCCGCGCCCCCCTTGACCCGACCCGCACCGGCATTCCCAGCCACCGTCCCCTTCGCAGGACCCTTCTGAGCATCGCCTGAACTGCCACTCTGCTGCGGACTCCCAGCCATCGCACACCTCCGAACCAGCCCGGACCATCCCGGACAGAGGTGAAGCTACACCCGGCACTCTGTAGGATCCAGCCATGCCCGCAAGGAAGAGATCGCCCGAGGAGAAGCGTAAGGAGCGACTGCGGTGGAAGAGGACTGGAGGCCGGCGAGCGGCACAGGTCTACCGCGCCCTGAAAAACCAGCCGTGCCGGGACTGCGGAGTCCAATACCCGCCACACGTCATGCAGTTCGACCACCTACCGGAACATCGAAAACGGCGAGACGTGAGCGACCTCAGCACTACTGGGCAGATCCTCCGCGAAGCCGCCAAGTGCGAGGTCGTCTGTGCCAACTGTCACGCCGAACGCACCTTTCAGCGCCTCGTGCGCGCGCGTACAGGTACCAGCGCCGGAGAAACTCGCCGTCCTGAGCAGGGTCTGTTCGACCTGACCTGATTTTTCTCGGACGAGGAGTCGATCATCTCCCTGATGGCGGGTGGCCGAGACCCCCGGTGGACCCCCCCCAGCCCCTTTGGCTCGCGACCTGCCATAATCGCATCGGCTCGGGCAGCGTCAGCGCGTCCCGAGCATCACCGAGGCGGGCCTGGAGGATCGGGGCGAGGAGATGCGCTCGGTGGCGGGGCGGCACTGGTATATCGAGGAAGGGCGAGCGGCTGGGGAGGAGCGGGGAGCGGGGTGGGGAGGGAGGGTCAGCCCAAGCCGCAGGAGTGGGAAGCGTTCCGGGTCCAGTCCGAGCTATTCACGTGAGGGTAGCACGACGCTGCACGGGCGATCGGAAGGCGTCAAGGGTGTTCGGCCCGATTCAGAGCGCCCCGATCCTATCCCCGCGCCCCCAGTGTAAGCGTTATGTAGCTTCCTGGAAAGGGCATGACTTCCCCTTGCCGTCAGCCGTTCTAGTGTGTAGAAGCTGTCTACCGCCCGACGCGGCTCGTTCCTGGGCTGGCGAGGGTGATTCCTGGAGGATGTGATGACCGACACGAAGAGGATGACGCTCGCGGATGAGCTGCGGGCGCTGAGCGCGACGTTCCGGGACGACGAGGATGCCGTGGACCCGTTCCATGCGGCCGAGCAACTTCGCCGCGCCGCCGCCGCGCTGGAGGAGTCCGAGCGGATCCAGGCGATGGAGCCTGAGTCGTGGGCCGAGCGCGAGGGGCGCATCGCCTGGGAAGACCGACTCGAACGCGAGTACAAGGCCAGGCTAGATCGGCAGCAGATCGCCCTGGAAGCGAAGGACAAGGCGCTTACTGCTCTGCGCCAGATCGCAGAGACAACCGGCGGCAAGCCCGAGGGCCTGCGCGACATCGCTCGGCTTGCTCTGGCCGAGCATGACGATTCGATGGAGCGTGCGTCGTGAGACATCTGTTTCGTTTCTTCTGGATGCTCTCCAAAGACCTTCTGTCGCCGAGGCTGTTCTTTCGGGCGATCCTTCTTGGCCGACGCCATCCGCGCTTCTGGTGGACTTGGGCCGATTACTGGAGGGCGACCGCTGTCCGCGCCGCTCTCTCCGCCGGGGGTGCGTCGTGAAGCCTGACCCCATCTTCCCCGGCGAGCGCTTCGACGAGAACGCTCTGGACATGGACGCTTGGCGAGCCGACCAGGAGCGGATCCGGGTGCTCGAGGAGTCGGCCCATTCCCGGCTCGATCGCGCGGTGCTGCGGCTGTCCGCGCCGGCTGTGCCCTACCGAAGTGTCCTGGACGTGGAGGGATCGCCGGCTCCGTTCTGCCCTGTCCCGCTCCTCGACTTCACCCAACACGGGCGGAAGTGCGCCATCTGGAACGAGGGCGAGTGTGACTGTCCGGGCGAGTACGTGGAGGATGACGACGGCTGCCCGGTAGGCGAAGGGGTGATTCCAATGGCACACCCTAAACCCTGCCCGCACGCGACAACCTCACTCGGCCCCGTCTACGAATACTGCGAGGACTGCGGAGCGGTGCGCGTTCTGCCCGACCTGAAGCCGACCGATGCTCGCTGGCATTGGTGCGAGGCGTGTAGCCTCAATCGTCCCGCTGCTGTGCGCGCGGAGGCATCACGATGAGACCCGATGATCGTCCCACCGATCCGCGCCTGTTCCCGACGGAGCCCAACTTCACCGCGGACCTGGACGCGAAGGCGCTGGACGAGATCCTCCGCGAGCTGAACCGATTCAAGACGACAGCCGCGCAATCGCTCGACCTGATCGCCAAGGGCAAGCCCGCGATGTTGCCCGAGGACAACGCGAACCGGCTCATCAAGGCCGTGATCGTCGCCGTGCGTACCACGGGCCGCAAGGTCTGACCTTTCTTCATCCCACCACCAACCAGAAAGCAATCACGATGCCCAAGAAGAAGACCGCCCCCCACTCCAAGTTCGTCCTCGTCCGCACGTTCTCGGCTGGCGTCCATGTCGGCACGCTCGCAAAGCGCGACGGCAAAGAAGTCACGTTAACCGACGCTCGCCGAATCTGGCGCTGGTGTGGAGCAAACACGCTGCACGAGATATCGCAGAAAGGCGCTTCGGAAGACTGGACGCGGATTTCCGAGCCCGTCCCGACTATCGAGCTGACCGAGGCTATCGAGCTGATCCCCTGCTCCGCCGAGGCGCGCAAGAACCTGGAGCGTTCGCGATGGGGAGCGTAGGCGCTCTCGGCTATGGCGATGGCTCTGGCTATGGCTATGGCTGACCCAAGTATGTACCGCTCAATCGACAAGCCGACCGCCTCTCCCTCCAGGAACACCGCTTTCCCCACAGAGAGCGCGCGAGACGAGGGGCGGTCGGCCCTTTCCCCGAACCTGGCCGGGTGGGCCTTGTGGCTCTACGTGGGCCTGATCCTGGCCACGCTCGCCGCGCTGATCGTCCCGCCCGTCGTGCATTGGCTCGCGCCGTTGGTGAAGCCGTGAAGGCCCTTGGCGATGTTGTGTGGGTCCCGACGGCGCAGAGCGTTCCCGTCGTGGAGACGTGCCCGGACTGCCTTGGATCGGCACGCTGGCATTGTTCGCTGCCCAACGGAGAGGAGTTCGACGTTGAGTGCCCGCGCTGCTATCACGGCGGATTCAGTCCATCCGACGGCAGGATTCAGGAGCGATACGAAGTCGTCGGGAGGGCCACGAAGGGGACCATCACGCGCATCGAAGTGCGGGAGGGTGTCGTCGAGTATGGCACGACGAGCGGATACATCTACTCCGATGAAGACCTGTGTGAAGACGAAGCGACGGCGATTGCCCGCTCTGTAGTGAAGACGCGCGCATGGCATGACGCCGAGTTCAAGCGGATGGATGAGTACCGCCGCAGGAAGGGTCGACCGCGCAAGAATCGAGAGACCGGAGCGCGCGAGGCGAACGACATGGACTTCGGCGGAGGCTCGGCCAACTACGCGCGTGGAGAGATCCGCAGGAGCTTCAAGGAAGCCATCCGGTGGCGCGACTACGCGGAGCGCAAGGGCACGGCGATCGACCTGGCCGCGATGCTCGCCAATGCGATGGAGGGCAAGCCGTGAGCGACCCCGACGACATCCGCCGCGGGACGCTCAAGGTCGCCTGGAGCGATTCCGGCGCGGACCTAGGCGAGACCGTCTCCGCATCCTGCGCCCGCTGCTCGGGTGGCGTCGGGATGCTCTGCGACAAGTGCGTGCTCGAGGTCGCTGCTGCTGCGATCCGAACGCTCGAGGAGGCCCCAAGTGACCCGGCGTGACGCTATCGAGCTCGCCGTGGCCGTCGCCCTGATCGTCGCCGTCTACTTCCTCCTGACTGGAGCCCCATGAGCACCTTCGAGCCCGGCATCTACCACGACATGACCTTCGAGACCTACCTCGGCCTGGAGGCGTGGGGTTCGTCGTCGCTCCGAGCGATGCGGAAAGGTCCACCGGCCCGCGTGATATGGGAAAAGGGCGCTCCGAACGTGGACACCTCCGCGCGGCTGCTCGGATCCGCGGTTCACTGTGCGCTGCTGACTCCGCACCTGTTCGCAGACACCTACGTCGGCAAGCCCGAGGGGATGCGGTTCTCGACGAAGGAAGGCAAGGCGTGGCGAGACGCACACTCAACTCGGAAGATCCTGTCGTTCGAGGACTTCGCGCGGGTCGGGAGCATCGTCGAGGCCCTGCACGCCAAGGAGTCGGTCGCGAAGTCGCTGGACGGCGCCGCGTGCGAGCACTCGATCATCTGGCGCTGCCCTGGATCGGGCGAGCTGTGCAAGGGTCGCCCCGACTGGATATCGGAGAGCGACCACGCCATCTACGATCTCAAGGTGACGCGACACGGAGGAACGCGGTTCATGGCGATTCGAGCCTACTCCGAGGGATGGATGCACCAGCTCGCGCACTACCGCACCGGCGCGATGCTGAGCGGAGCCGACGTGAAGCGCGGGCGCCTGGTCGTCGTCGAACCGGATCCGCCGCACTTCGTCTGGACGCTCGAGGTCAAGCGGGACGCGCTGGATCTCCTGGAACTCGAGAACGGCGAGACGCTCAAGCTGATGCGGGACTGCCGGGTCGCCCACGCCTGGCCTGGAACGCCTGAGAACGAATGGACGAAGATCGAGCCGCCCGCGGGAACGCTGGACGGACTGGAGAGCGTGCAATTCATGGAGACCGCGGCAGAGCAACAAGGCGACGAACAGGGGGCATTCTGATGGGACGCCAAGAAGATGACGGCGAAGTGTTCGAGGGATCGTTCGACATGCTGCGGGACTCGACTTGGTTGTGCTCCGCAGACATTCCGTGGGACAGCGATACCGTCGTACAGGTCCAGGAGATCCGTAAGCACCGCAACCTCAAGCTGCGCGACGAGAGCAAGAGCGTCGCCGGCACGCTCCACTTCGTCGGGAAGAAGAAGTGCCTGCTGTTGAACGCTGGACACCGCGCCGTGCTGAAACGACTGTTCGGTGATGCCAAGGGCGCGCAGGGTCAATGGGTGGCGCTGTATGTCGATCCGGAGGTCTCAGCGTTCGGCCAGACGGTATCGGCGGTACGGATCAGAGCGAAGCGCCCCCAGCCGCCCAAAGCCACAGGGTCGCCGGCCGCGAGGCCCGCATCTTTGCCCGCGGAGTCGATCGACCGCCCGCTGACCGAAGAGGAGATGGCCGCGGCCGACGCCAAGCGCGAGAAGCTGGGTGGCTGATGGTCGCGCGCCGGATCTCCCCGAACCGACCGAGGCTGCTCGCGGCTGTGATGGCTGCTCGCGACCACGAGCTCGAGCGAGGCGACTCCCTGCGCCCCGACTTGCTCGAGTTCGCCACGTTCTGCCTGATGGTCGAGCTGACCGGAGGCAGACTTCACCACCAGCCCGTGCTGGATCCGTTCTTAATCATGCTGGGCGGCATGAGCAAGAAGTACCAGACGCCCGTGATCTGTCGTGCCTTGGCCGCTCTGGCCGAAGATGGAGTCCACCCGTGAAGTGTTTCGACCCGACCTGCAAAGTTCCGCACACCGCCGAGTTCGTGAAGCTCGAGTCCGACATGGAATCGTGCGGTGCGCACCTACCCGATGGCTGCGAGAGCATCATCGAAGGCGACGCCGCTCAGGCCCAGGGCTGGGCGCACGTCGATGCCACCTGGAAGTGCTGCTACTGCGACATCTACTACAGCGACGATGAGGCGCACCTGGTCTGCGAGAACTGCTCGGAGTCGGTGTGCTACGACTGCATCGACTACAACAACGTCTGCACGGGATGTCGCGAGAGAGCGGAGGAGCGTGCGGAAGTGAGGAGCTTGCGATGACCCTCGACCCCACGACCCGCGCGCTGATCGACGCGGCGCTGAATCTGAAAATCTACGCGCGACTCAATGGCAAGTACGAGGTCGAAGACCGTGATGATCTCAGGGAATTTTTCGGCGCACGCATGAACTACGTCGCCGCCCACAACACGCCCGACGCCCTGGAAGCCTCCGCCGCCCGATGCGCGGCGCTGGAGAAGGCTCTGCGACGGATTGCGTTCGAGCCGCAAGGGCCGGCCGATGCGACGCACGCCGAGGTTCTTTCGCGCGTTGAGGCGATTGCCAAGGAGGCACTATGAGAACTGTTCGGACGATATTCAACGAAGTCGCTGTCTGGCGCACGGAGCGGTTCGCCTGTCCCGGTTGTGGCAAGCGCCGCTCGCGGCGGGTGAAGTTCTATCAGACACTCAATCCATACAACATTTGGAGGGCGTCCGAGGGCGGCGATGGGCGGCCCAAGTCGCGCGAGAGAATCAGGGCTGAGATAAAGGCCCAGGCGGCTGCGTGGAAACCCATTTGCGCCGGATGCGACGCCGACGCGAAGGCGCGGAAGGGCGGTGCGGTGTGATCGACCACCCCGAAGCGGCGCGCGTGGCGGAGAATCTGCGCCACATAGGGATCAGCCTCAAGGCCAGCTGGGACGAGAACATCGTCCGCCGCCTCGACAGGCTCGAAGCCGCAGCGAATCCGAGACCGGAGCTATTCACGGACGCGCAGATTGCCAGCATCGAAGCGTTCGTCGGCGCGGGGGTTCACCGGCACCTGTCGGAGTTCCACGTCGAATCCCCCGCCCCCGCGCGGGAGAGCGCCTTCGCTTTCGATCCGAAGTCTCCAGCATTCGAGGCTGGGTACAAGGCCGGAAACGTGGTCGGTCGCGAGCGCGGGATCAGGGAGGCGCTGAAAATCGCGTGGAAGCACGCACCGACCGCAGGCAACCTCACTACGGCGGAACTATCCGGTTTGCTCAAGGCCCTCTCCACCCCCGCCGCGAGGGTCGAGGGATGAAGCCGCTACCCGTCGCGATCTGCAATGATCGCCGCCCGTGCCGTGGCCTCAAGGAGACGCTCATGGACAACGGCGGGCGTGGTGGCGGTCTCCATTGCAAGACGATTCTGACCATCAAGACCGGAGTGCAACGTCCGCTCTACATTACGAGATCGCACGCGAACGATTGCGGCGTGGTCTTGAACTTCTGCCCGTTCTGTGGGCGCGCAATCAACAAGCGATGGACACGACGCCGAAAGGAATCCAAATGAACACCACCCCGCCGCCGCGCCCGCCGGAACACCCGCGCTACATCGGAACGTGTGTAGTCTGCCGCGAGACGCAGGAGGGACCGGACTACCTCGGTGAGTTCGTGCGATGCTACGCCTGTCTGAACTGGGAGGCCCGCGAGGAGCTGCGCCAGCTAAGGCAGAGGAAGGACGACGCGGACGACTTCTACCGAGACTTCCTGCGATGGGCCGACGAGGAGGATCCGTACCCGACGAGGAAGATGCTGGAGACGCGCGCCCGCGCCGCGCTTCGGAGGAACGCATGAAGCCCCGCAAGGACAAGACGATGGAGGAGAAGTCGCTTGAGGAGGTGATGCGCTTGAGCGAAGCCATCGTGTTCCGGTGGTACGCACTCGCGCAGGAAGAACACGACATGATTTCGGGCGATGGCCTGGACATGCTCCACAACGCGATCCAGTCCGTGCTGATCGAGGAAGGCGCTGTGCCGATCCGCTCCGCCCTCGCCGCAGAGCGAGCGACCCGCAAGAAGGGGAGGAAGTAGATGGACACGGCAGCGGATGGGTGCGCCTGCGTGGTGCTGGTGATTCTGTGCTCTGCGGGCGCGCTGATGGGCGGCTGGTGTCTCAGGGACAACAGCTTCAAGGTCGAAGCCGTCAAGCACGGAGCCGCTACATGGGTGGTGGCGGACGACGGGACGACGACGTTTCGATGGATCGAGCACCAGCCGTGCGCGTTCGAGCTGATGCAGATGAAGTCGATCGAGGACGCGACGAAAGGCATGGCCGAGCAGGCCGTGCGAGAGTGCTTGAAGTCCGCCGACGCGGCGGGGGAAGAGGAGAAGTAGATGGGCGAATTCGAGAGGCTCACCAACGACATGATCGAGGCCGCATACCAAACCGGACGCCGCGATGGTTGGAGCGCCGCGATGCTCGGCGAGGGCAAGGCCAGCCGTGATAAAATCGAAGCGGCTCGCCGCAAGCTCTCGTTGTCAAGTTTTGTTACAGAAAAACGCGATGGAACTGGGCGTGATCTTTTGGCGAAGGCCGCTGGCGGCTGCGAACACTCAACAGAGCTTGTGTTATGTTCAGAAGGGTGCTGGGAGAAGTTGCGGAGCGAGATTAGTTCTTTCCAAACCAGAAGCGAGGGATCGGCATGATGCACGAGACAAGATTCTACTGGTTCGTCGAGCTGCTTGTGCAGCCGCCGAAGTACCTGCGTTACGAGACCTACGAAAGCCGGGGGATTCTCGACCCAGGCTTTGAGTTCACGTCCGATCCGCATCTGGCGATGAAGTGCAACAAGGGACAGGCGGAGACGATCGCTAACAAATATATTCTGGCTGGTCTAAACGTGGAGGCGCGCGAGCACGGATTCGTGTGGACCAAGGATAAGTCCGATGCCCCCTAGCCCTCCCGACCGCCCGGAGCCGTGCCCGGGCGTGCCTGTGTTTTTCTTTTACTTCGATGATATCTTGCGACGATGGCCTGAACCAATAATCTCCGTGGCGCGGATTCGTCACGAGTTCATGGGCGACGATCGCGAACGCTGGATATACGGCCACAGAAGAAAGCCAGGAGATACAAGTATGGATGGCCCAGGCGATCAATTCTTGAACGACTCTATACTGGTAAAAACGTACGCGAACCCTGACGAAGCGCCAAGCATTTATTCACTTCCGCCTCATGGATTTTGACATAACGCAATGAAAGATAATGCATCAAAAGATCAGGCAACATCCTGTCCTGTGTGTGGATGCACTTCCGAAGCGGGATCATTCTCGTCTGGGTTTTTCCGCGTTGAGTGTCAGTTGGCCGATTGCTTGATCGGACCCGTTCGAGACACCGAGGCCGAAGCCATCGCCGCCTGGAACCGCGTCGCCGCGCGCCCCGCCCCGGTGGACGCGGAGGGGCTGGACGATGACTCCGAAGCGAAGCGCCTATGGACGCGCCTCTACATGGACCTGGACCCCGGCAACGAGGACACGGACCCGTTCTGCGGCGTGTTCCCGCTCAAGCGCGCACGCGCCCTCGCCCGCCTCGTCGCCTCCGAGCGCGCTGGGGCGGTAGCGGAGTCCATCGACGAGGCATACAACCTTCGCATCAGGCTGAGTGAGCGCGACGAGAAGATCAAGAGACAGTCCGAGGAGATCACGCGCTGCGGCCGTGCCGTGGAGAGCCTCCGGCGTGAGTTGGAGAAACGCAATGGGAAGTAGGACGCGCCGATTCAGACATCGAGCGCACAAAGCGTTCGATCGCCTATGGCAATCAGGAACGATGAGTCGCGGGAATGCCTACGCATGGATGGCGAAGTATCTTCGCGTGAAGACAGCCAACATTAGCTCTCTGGATGAAGAAGAGTGCGAGCAAGTTATAATTGCGATGGAGAAGCAATGGCCCGAGCTGTTCCCAGGTGCCGCCGCGATCCGTTCCCGTTCGCGGGCAGGGGGAGGAGGGGAAGCGTGAGCGGAATCTCGCATTGGACCTGTCCGAAGTGTCAGCGCAGCTTCGCACACATGATCTCGGGTCGCAGCTTGGGCGCTCCGAAGTGCTACCACTGCGGGCACACGATCGACGCTGATGCGGTCGCGCGCGACGAGGCGACGATCAATGCGATCCGCGATCGACTGGAAGCGGAAAGCCAAGCCGAGTGGGACGCGCGCGCTCCCGATCAGGAGGCTGCGTGGGAAGCCGGGCGGGCTGCGCGCCGACAGTACGACGCCGATGGACAGCCGCCGCTTGTCGGCACACAGATACGGAGCGGACCGCTCGCCGCGAACGAGCGGTGCCCGTACAAGTACATTCCGCGTGCGCCCGAGCAGCATCCGCTTCGCGACTGGTGGCATCGAGGATGGACGCACGAAGAGTTCGAGCCGAAAGAAGATCCCCGATGATGACCCCCGACGACCTGGCCCGATTGGCGGAGGCGGCGATTGCCCCGAAGCGTCGCAAGAAGCCCAAGGCGCTCACACCCATGTCGGTGAAGGAGCTCGAGACGCGCGGCTACATCGTCGCCAAGATCGAGCAGCGCATCCCGCATTGTTTCATCACTCGCGATGCCTTCGGCGTGTTTGACCTCCTGGCCGCGAGCCGTGGCGGCGGCATCGTGGGGGTGCAGGTTACGTCGGGAGCGAACGGAGCCGCCAGGCGCGACAAGATCCTGGCCGAACCGCAGGCGCGAACCTGGATCGAATCGGGCGGTCGGATCCTGCTCCATCTGTGGGCAAAGCGGAACGGTCGAACCGCAGGGGCTCGCAAGGCCTACTCGCTCGTCGAGGAAGAGATCGTGCTCGCTGACTTCCCTACGGCAGCAGCACACGCGACGTTCTCAGCTTCGCCAGCAGCGAGTTGAAGTCGGTCACGAGCGTCGAGAGCAGGATGGCGGTTGAGTTGGCCTGGGCCGAACCGGAGGCTAAGGCAACGTCGGTCAGGCCCTCCTGGAGCGTTCCGGCTCCCTTCGGAACGAAGCTGATGCTGACATCCGTGTCTGTTCCATCCGCCCCGAGTTGAAGTGGATCTCCAGCCCCCGATCCCGACAGATTCCAGAAGTTCACGGGCGTCGCCGACCCCGGCGAGAACGTGATGACCTTCACGTCCAGAACTCCGGTCGTGTGAATCTCCGTGATGCGCGGGGCGGATATCTGTTCCGCCCCCTGCACGACGCCTGTGGTACTCCACTCGATGCCGTCGCAGAAGATCGTGATGGCAGAGTTGTGGGCGGACAGCACGCCGTAGGAGGTGCCTGTAGCGTCCTTGATCGTGACGGTGTTTGCCGTCGGGTCGCCCTTGATGATCGTAATCTGCGTGTTCGGCGCGGTCTTGTTCGCGTCGTCGATCGTCAAGATAATGTTGCTGGCGGTTGCGTCGACGATGTTGACGCTGGAAGAGGTTGGACTGTTAGGTCCAGAGGTTCGGAATGTGGTGACGATCATCGGAGTGCCTTTCGTGTCTTGGTGATCTTCATCGGTTTATATCCGAACGCGAGCCTGCGCGTCCAGTCAGCTCCGACGAAGGCGTGTGCGAAAGCCCAGAAGCGGGAGTCGACGCCATTCTTTGTGAGCGCCGCCAACAGGTACTTACGTCGCAGGAGGCAGAATCCGCCGACGGCGACCCAGACGATCCTCCAGCGCCACCGTGTCGCCCAGTCCTTGCCTTCCTCGGCGAGACTGGCCGCGTACTCGGCAGTCTGAGCCTTGGTTCGCCAGCGACGGAGCTCCGCGGTGAGAGCGTCCTCGCCGACGATCTCGCCCGACCGCAGCGCCGCGTTCTCCGCGACAGCGTGGACGACGAGCGCGCCGATCGCAGCTCCGACGATCGGACCGAACGGAGGGGCCAGCGTTCCGATTGCCGCGCCACCCGCAGCCCCGCCCGCAGGCGCCGCCGAGGACTTCACCGACGACCACATGGACGCGCACCCCGACAGTCCCCATAGGGCCAGGATTGCGAGCACGACAATCAGAACCGCGACCGTGAATACCTGATCGGACCTCCCGACGTCTTCGGGACCTATGACCTCGCGTGCTTCCGGCGCATGGCGATCAAGCACATCCTCGGTCGAATGGGCGCGCTCCAGGCCAGCCAGATCGTGGAGCAGCTTGCTCGATGTGATTGGCTCGCTGTCCCCAAGGACAAGGACCACGTGAAGCTCGATCTCAACGCGATGGACGACGCGAAGGAGATCAAGAAGGGCAGTTCTAGGAAGTGGGTACTTCGAGAGGAAAAGGCATGAAGTGAGGTCGCCGGAACCCGTCGCTCTCCGGTTCAGAGAAGCGCGACGGGCCCGGCATAGCAGCCCCTCAAGGGGCAGATCGGAGGTGGGGCCTTGATTGCCCACTACCTGCGCGGCTACCGGGACGGACTCCCGCGTGGCTGCTTGTCGTGAAAGCCGAGGGGGGCTCGCGCCTCCCTCGGCCTCCTCGGCATTCCGACGGGCGCCATTGTAGACGATTCGCGCACCCGTCCAGCAATAGGCTGCCGGCGCATTGACCGGCAGCCCCACGACGAGCAAGGACGGGGCGCGGATGGGTCCCTGGGCGGCCTTTACACCCTGCCTAGCGGGGATCATTCCCCCGGCGCTCCACTCTTCACTCGTCGAACTCCCAGAGCTCTCAGGATGAGGGCTCGCACCCACTCCGAAGCGCCGGCCTCTCCGGCCATCGCGTCTACCTGGCCTCTCTCAGAAGCGGTCAGGCGAATCGTTAGGCGTTCCCCACGAGCCTTCCCCACCCCTAGGGGTGGCCGGCCTACGGGACGCTTCTTCGGGCGCATGGAAGCAGCCTAGATATCGTCCGACAAAAAAGCAACCCCCCCCCCTTGACGCGGGGCTATTATTGGCAGACAATAATACCCATGTACAAGCTCCAGCCCGCCCAGCAGGTCCAGGTGATCTCCGCGCTCTCCGAAGGATGCTCCGTCCGGGGCACCGAGCGCATGACCGGAGTCCACCGCGACACGATTCTCCGCCTCCTCGTCCGCGTCGGGGAGGCGTGCAACGTCCTGCTCGATCGGACGATGCGGGACCTCCCCTGTCGCCACATCCAGCTCGACGAGATGTGGACGTACGTCGGGAAGAAGCAGCGGCACATGACGGCGCAGGATGATCCGAACCGGAACGGCGATTTCTGGATCTGGTCCGCGATCGACAACGACACGCGGCTCGTTCCGACCTTCCGCCTCGGAAAGAGAACTCATCGCGATGCCAACCTATTCGTCCGCGACCTTGAGGATCGGCTTCGCAACCGCGTGCAACTTAGCACCGACGCCCTCCCCGCCTACGTCGATGCGATCGACCGCGTCTTCTGCCCCAACAAGGTTGACTACGGCCAGATCGTAAAGTCGTACGAGGCCGAGCCGATGGGTCCGGGTAGGTACTCGCCTCCGCGCGTTGCGAGCACGGAGCGAAGGCCGGTCTTCGGCGATGTGGAAGAACGCTCGATCTCGACGAGCTACGTCGAGCGGCTCCACCTTCACAACCGGATGCGTTGCCGCAGGCTGACGCGCCTCGTGGACAGCTTCTCGCGGAAGGTCGAGAACCTGGAAGCCGCGCTCCGTCTTCACTACGCGGTCTACAACTTCGTGAAGCCGCACAAGTCGCTCAAGGGCGCGACTCCCGCGATGGCCGCCGGCGTCGCGGACGGTCACTACGGGATCAGCGATCTTGTGGAGCTGACGGGCTGGTAGTCACGCCATCAGCTTGGGCAGGACTCTCACCTGGGCCTCGCGGAAGGCGTCCTTGTCGATGAGGATCGACGAGCATTGGCCGCTAGGACATCCGCACCATAGCTGACTGCTCTTGTTCGGATTCTCCCCAACTCGAAGCTCGAACAGGTGCCCTCCCGTTTGGAAACACCGATCACAATGCGCGACAGGCTCTCCTGAGACTTGGGAGAGTGCCCATCGCATGTTGTGATGTGGAATCGTCTTCGGGCCCTTGGCGGGTTCTAGGGCTACGAGCAGGCCGGCAACCTGCTTCTCCAACGCCTCGATCCTCGCGCGGTGCCGGAACAGGTCGATCACCGCGAGCACTCCTCGCTTGATCCCCCGTCCGATCGACCGAACCGAGCGCCAGAGCCACCGTGCCGCCGCGAAGTGGTTGTAGGCGAGCACCAGGGCGGCTCCGACGACGCCGATGAGCGTCCAGATTGCTGCGGGAGTCCATTGCGTAGGCATGAAGCGTGGAGGGTATCCATTGCTGCTCCACCGGCACTAAGCCGGCAAATTAGGACACCGCCGATCATCGCGAGGGCGTACTGGTTCGGGAAGTAGGGGTCGTTCGACATGGCGATCCTTTCAGGTGTGGATGTGGCTGGTCACGGGACTGTAACGAACCCCGCCTTGACGTGGCGAATGAGTCCGCTGGTCGGCACGAGCTTGCGATTCCAGTTTGCCTTCGACTGGCCGCGCGCAGCCTGAATGAACTCGTCGGTGGACGGGTTCCATCCGATCGTGTTGAGGTAGCTCGGGACGCCGCGAGACGGGGAGAAGTAGACCGCCGCTGCGTCCTCGAAGTGGTTTCCAGAGTACGAGACGCCCGCCAGGTCGCCCGATGGCTCGAGCCCGGCTCCCCAGCCGTCAATCACGTTGTCGTCGACTCGGAGGTCGTGAATGCCAATTCCAACCTCGCCCTCCAGGCGCAGTCCGCTCGGCTGCATTCCGCCGTTGTGGGCGATGACGTTGCCTTCGATCGAGCCCTTGCGGATGTTCGAGACCTGCATTCCCCAGCCGCGCGGGTTGGCTGCGTCGATGTCCCGGCCCTCCAGAACCAGGTTGCCCCGCACGGTGACGCCGACGCCGAGTGGGTCAGGCTGGTCGCCTCCGCCCAGGCTGAGGCCGATCGGGTTGCGCAGGAACAGGTTGCCCGTCACGCGACCGCCCGATCTGAGCTGCAGCCCGTGGCTCGAGGACTGCGAGATGACGCACCCTTCGATCGTCGTCGGCCCGCCGCCATTCTGGCAGTAGATCCCGTGCCGGAAGATGTCGGGGTTCCAGCCGTTGTGGTCGAACACGCACTCGAAGAGCGAGAGGCCAGAGATCCCGGCCGCGTAGAGCCCCTGGACGTTGCCCAGGCTGCCCCAGGAGTCGAGCACGACGCACCGACGCAGCCGCACGTTCATCAGCGACCCGTCGAACCCGTAGAGGATCAGGCCGTTCCCGTAGCCAGCCCAGCGGCAGTCCTCGAACAGCACGTTGTTGACCGGCCGGAGGAAGTTGACCCCATTCGCTTCCGCGGCGCCGTCTCGACCGACCGCCTTGAAGTCGATTCCGATGAAGGCCGCGTGCTCGAACTTGGGCGGAGCTCCACCGCCTCCCTCGAAGTGCAGGGCCGTCGTGGTCGCGCTCGTGAGCAGGTGCGCTCGCTCGAGCCCGCCGTAGGTGCGCACGACGACCGGGTTCTGCGCGGACTCGCCAGACCAGATCCACTTCCCGAGCGGCTCGCTCCAGGTGTCCCCGCTCTTGAGACAGAGGTGGTCGCCGTGCCCTTGGCGAACGTTCTTGAGCGCCTCCGTAACCGTCCGCATCGGGGTCCTCGGGGTCGACCCAGCGTTCATGTCCGATCCCAGAGCTGAGACGTGGACGAGCCTGCCGTCCCCGGAGGGCGCCACATCGGTCCATCCGTTCGGGTCGAGCGTGACCGTCATGGGTAGTTTCCCGTAGCGGGAAGGAGTCTCTCAGAATCCTTGCGCAAGGGAATCGTCCGGGTCTAGGGTGGAGGCATGACCAGCGAATCGAAACAGGCGAAGCACGACTTCGAGTCCCATCAGTCGACCGCGCCGGGGTTGCTCTCCAAGGACACCGACGCCTCGGCTGGACGGCTCCTGGACGTGCTGATCCTGAAGCAGCTCAAGTCGCTCGAGAACTCCAGCATGGGCGATGTGGTCGCCAAGCTGATCGTGATCGAGAAGCATCTGCACGACGAGCACCAGGTTGCCGCCGACGCCTCGGGCCGCATCGAAGCAAGCCTCGCTCGCATCGAGCAGGCAGTCACAGACCTGGCCGAGAACGGAAAGGTCGTTGGCTACGAGATGCACTTCACCAACCCTCAGCAAGAAACGAAGGAATGACCATGGCCGACTTCAGCATGCTCGACACCGAATTCACCATCTGGGGACCGACGTTCGTGGACAAGGGCGGGAACCCCGTCACGAAGCCGCCCCAGGGCGCCTCCATCGTGTACACCACGGACAACCCCGCGATCCTCCAGCTCACTCAACAAGGGCTGGACGTGCGCGTGGGGTCCGGTTCGATCGGGACCGCGAGCATCACCGCGACCCCGGGCGGGACCATCTCGGGATTCCCGGCCGTCACCGCGACGATCGAGATCCTCGAGACCGAACCGAACGCCCTGAACATGAGCTTCGGCACTCCTCAGCCGGAGTGATCTTCGCCGACGAATGAGGGGGTGCCCGGGAACTGCCTGGGTACCCCCTCCCTCTTCCAAGGAACTCCCATGCTGAAACTCGACATGACTCACCTGCTCTGGGGAGCCGCGGCGGTGATCGCCGTTCAGGCCGCAACGATCCTCGTCCTCGTCTGCTAGGAGACGCACATGAGCTGGAACCCGGTGACGTGGCGTTGGGGGTGGCTCGGCCTCCTGGCATTCATCCTCGTGCTGTTCTTCCTGTGGGATCCGGTGCTCGACTTCTTCGAGGCCGTGATCGGCAAGCTGCACGGCGCGCGGTAGTAGCTTCACGGACCGCCCCCGAGCTTCGAGACCAAGTACCCGACGACCGCGCCGACGATGATCATCGCAATCTGAGTCAGGCGCTCGCCGCCCTTCTCGCGGCCCTCCGCGCTGGCCCTGGACCGTTCGAGTGTCTCGAGGCGGGCCTTGATCCCCTCCTGGGCAAGATCCACCTCGGCGCGTCTGGCGAATTCCTGGGCCTGCTCCTTCATCTGGGCGATGAGGCCGTTGGCGTGGTCGAGGCGGATCGTGAGCTGCGAACTGGCGATGGCGACGGCTGCGTCAGCCGCGGACGAACGAGCCTCGGCGGTCTTCTCCGCGTGCTGGACTCTGAGCTCGGTCCACTCCTTGAGCGGGACCGTCTCCATCAGTCGGGTGTGTGCTCGACCCAGGCGGCCATGATCTGATCGACGTGCCGGCGCTCCCAGTGGATCGTCGTCTCGTTCGGGTCCTCCTCGCCCTTGGTCGTGACGACGTAGTAGGTGACTCCGCCAGACTTGAAGCTGTGGACGAGCTTCCCGTTCTCAGCGGTCGTGGGTGTGGTGGTGATAGCCATCGCGTTCGCAATCCTTTCGAGGAGACGTACCTGCTGGTACTGGACGAAGAACACCCCGGCGATCATCACCGTCAGGAAGATCCGCCAGGCTCTTTGCTTGGTCACGCACGGTTTCCGAAGCTACTTCGCTCCGCGGGTCAGGGCTTCGACAGATCTCTCCATTCTCCCGATCCGCTCGCCCTGAGCATCCAGAGTGAAGCGAAGCGCCTGGAGCTCGAGGGCCGTCTCGCGCCGCTGGTCCGCGAGCCGCCCAGCGACGTTCGAGGCGTTCTCGTTCATCATCAGGATCAGGTCGTTGTACTTGCCGCTGGCCCACCAGGTGAACAGGGCGAAGCCGACCAGGGCGCCGAGGGGTACGAGCGTGTCTTTCGAGATCCACGCTCGTCGTCCGTTGCCGTTGCTGGGTTCGTCCGCCATCAGGGTAGGAGGGTCAGAGACAGGGTGAGGTTCTGTCCGACAGGGTAGTCGTCCGAGTTGAGCGTCCGAACAGTGAACACGCCCGACGCCGACGTGTTCGCGGGCGGGGTCGTCCGGATCCAGTGGTACACGAACGTGAACGTTCCGGAGCTGTCGATCCCGGTCTGTTCGATTGCCGTGATCTGGATCGGGAACGTGAGCGGGTTCGGGAGTGCCACTACGCGACTCCCACCTCACCCTCGATGGTGATGTTGAGCTTGCTCGCCGTGCGCGCCCCGCCGACGAGGAAGTCCGCGGTCGTCATCAGCCTCCGCCCGTTCCAGTCCAGGTGCGAGTTGGCCGGGACCGACTCGCCCGTGCTCGCGTCGAGCGCACCGGCCGTCGCGGTGCCGGCGAACGCGAAGCAGTTCGCGATCAGGTTGGTGCCGGTCGCTCCGAGCCAAAGCGCCACGTCCACGGCAGCGCCCGCGTTGTTGTTCACGCGGATGTGGGTGAGGATGAAGTAGAGGTTCTGCGCGCCGTAGCCAACCCCACCCGTGGTCGTGCCGGGATTGATGATGTTGGTGGTGGTCGTCGCGGTGAGCCCGATGTTGTAGGAGAAGGTCTTGTTCTGTGCCATGTGGATGAGGCCCTAGATTTTCACGAGTTCGATGAAGGCGTTCTTGAATGTGCTGGTGGTGGTCGTCGCGGCCGAGACGTAGGTGACTTCGAGCCAATTGGCGACGGTCGAGTCGAACGCGGACGCGGTAAGCTCCACGATCTGCCCGTCGACAGCCGAGATGCCCGTGACGCCCGTGTTCTGGAGGAACAGCCAGCCCGAGAGCGTTGCAGCGGCTCCGATGGTGCGGACCGTCAGCACAAGTTCAGCGCGGAACGGGATATTGGTTCCCGACGCAGCGGCGACCGAGTTCGCTGCGGATCCGATCACACCGTCGGCGGTCGTCCCGGCAGTTCCGAGTCGAAACCTCCAGGTCGAAGCGTTGGCGACCGTCGAGGTGCAGGTGCCCTCGAGTGTGGCGCGGATGACCGAGCCGACCTTGAGCATGTTCGCGTAGATCCGGCAGTTGTTGAGACCGCCGACGATGATCGTCTCCGTCGTGTTGATCGCGCCCGAGTTGGCGACGATGGAGCAGAGGGCATTCGAGGCGAACGTCCGGACCGAACCCGTGTCGTCAATGAAGCGGACGGTCTCTTCGGTCGAGTCCAGGTAGACGTGGGCCTTGTTTGCGGACGGCGTGCTGGGCGCGGCCTGCGTGTTGAGAATCAGCGGCATCAGCCAATCTCCACGAAGGAGGTCGCGGGAATGTCAACGTCGATACCTGAGCCAAGCTCCAGGAAGCTCGGGAAATACATGCCCACGCTGGCTTGCAGAGTGAAGCTCAGCCTCGGGACGAGACTCACCATGCCGGACACCTGCCAGTCAATCGGGCCACCCGCTCCACCGATCGCGCGACCGTACAGGACGTATTCCTGCATCGATGCGGCCGGAGCCGGAATGAGCCCGGTCTGGCCGGCGGCTCCGTTGGTGCATCCCAGTGCGCCCGGAACGTCGTCGGTGCCGTCGACGTGCGACGAACCGTGCGGCATGGGGAAGGCTTTCGCAATGAACGCCCACCGCTGCTTCTGGCCGTCGTACCGCAGGATTGCGCTGTCTCCCAGCCTTCCGCTGAGTGCGCCTTTCATCGTCGCGACGATTCCGGTGGATCCGTTTGGCAGATTGATTCGGTTGGCGGCGAGGGAAGCCGCGTCCTCGTGCGTGACCTGGAGGTCGCCGCATAGGCCCGTCCACCCGCCCATCTGGATGACCTTGATCGTGCCGTCGATGCAGCCGGTCGAGTCGATTCCGGTGAGGCTGAGTCCGCCGCCGGACGCTTCCAGCCGAATGACGGAGCATTTCGCGAGTCCCGTCGGGCTGTAGTCGTTCTGGCTGACTGTGATCGCTGCTGGCTGGATGACTCCGCGCCAGGCCCACGGACCCATCGCCCAGCGAGCGTCGTCGGGGATCGAGACTGGCCAGGAGTCGAACGACTCGCCATCCTCGCCCTGCATCCCCTGGGACCCGGCCGGTCCGGTCGCGCCGTTCGACCCGGCTGATCCGGTTGACCCGCGCTCCCCGGGAGGCCCGATCGGACCCTCGGGACCCTCATCCCCGTCGGACCCGCGGTTGCCCTGCGGACCCGTCGCGCCCGTCTGCCCAGCAGATCCAGTCGGACCGATCGGCCCTGCAGCTCCGTCGAGCCCATCCGACCCGTCCTGCCCGTCCTGGCCCGTGTTCCCCTGCGGGCCGGTTGCCCCGGTCGCTCCGGTGGCCCCCGTAGCCCCAACAGGTCCGATCGGACCGGGCACTCCAGCCTCGCCATCTGCCCCAGGCTCGCCGGGATCACCTGGAGGTCCCATCGGGCCGGGAACCGTGCTGGCCGCTCCTGTGGCTCCGGTCGCGCCCGCAACGCCTCGATCCCCGGGAGGACCCTGAGCGCCGTCCTGGCCGTCAACACCGTCGACCCCGGGAGGACCCTGCGGCCCCGGCGTCCCCGCCACCCCCGAAATCAGGACGCTCGAGACCGCCGTGACCCTGCCCTTGGTGTCGTAGGTGATCTGCGCGACGTGGGTGGCGTCCCCGATCGGTCCGCCGCCGGGTCCGATGACGGCCAGGGTGGGAGCCGGGTAGGTTCCAGCCAGGTCGCCGCCGGCTGCGCTGTCCCCGATGTGGACCGCGTTCGGGTCGACCATGCCCCCGCCGCCGGTCATCTGCCGGGGTCGGTACGCCTTGCGCGGGAGCTTCGCTGCCACCTAGACCGTCTCCTGTCCGTCCAGCACGCCGACCTCGACGTACACGTTGATCTTGTCGGCAGCCGAAGCCCAGGCCCGCACCTCGAGACCCCGCTTCAACCTGCCCTTGATGATCACCGGCACGCGACCCTCCCTGATCGGCAGGGTGTACATCACGAGATCCTTCGTGGCGAGACCTCCCCAGGCGACGGTGATCGTCCGGTTCGAGGATGCGTCGATGTTGCACGCCTCGATCGTGATGACATCCCAGACCTCGCCCGAGCTCGACTCGGTGCCGCCGTGGAGGAGCGTACCGGGGCTGGCCGTGGTCGAGAGGCCGATCTGCGTCCCGTCGGCGATCTCGGACCCCACGACCTGATCCGGCGCGATCTTGGAGTCCTTCATTGGAAGAGGCCCTGCAGGTTCAGGCCGGGGACGCCCTGCTTGATCCCGGCCTTCTCCTGTCGCTTCGCGCTCGGGGCCATGACCCGGAACCCGACCGACCGCAGCATGGCCTCGTACCCGTCCATCTGCCCGGCCATCACGTCGATCGCGGACTGGACCTGGATCGGCAGGGACGCTTCGCCCTGCGACAGCAGGAACGAGGGCATCTGCTCGTAGCTGACAGGACCGGGAGAGGCGTCGCTCGCGTAGCTCGCGGTCTGGCCGGCGAGCTTTCCGCCCTTTTTCATGCCGGCGACGTGATCGGGAAGGTGCGTGCGCTTGTAGACGCCACGGTCGTCAACCCCGAGAAGCTCCGCCGCGGTCGTGTAGGTGCGACCGAAGAAGTTCTCCCCTGTGAGGAGGTTGTGCGTCATGCGCGGCACGACCGCCACTTTCCGATTCAGGTAGTCGAGCGGATCGTTCATCGCCTCGAACGGCTCGCCGGCCGTCGCGATGAGGTTCACGTACAGCCGGCTCGGATTGTTGCGTCCCGCGGCGTGCAGGATCGGCGTGATGTCCCAGCCCATGAACTCGCGCAGTCCGAGGCCCCAGTTCTGGAGTGACCGCTTCTTGAAGTTCTTCACGGGGCTCTCCGGATCGTCCACCCACGCGCTCGCGAGGTTCAGCCCGGCCCAAATCATCACGTACCGCGACGCCATGCGAGCCCAGAGAGCGCGGTGAGCCTGTCCTGTCGCGCCGGAACGGAACGCATCCGAAAAGGTCTTCAGAGTCGAGTGCGTCCAGTCGGGCGCGAAGATCGACAGCCGCGCCATGTGGGCGCCCGTCGGATTGATCCGCATCCGCTGGAAGTTCTGCCCGGCCTGGAGGTTGTTCGAGAGGCGCGACGCGGCCTGAGCGATGGCCTCGTAGGTCATCGTCCCGTTCGCGAGCGGCTTCCTGTTCACGCGAATAAGCCGGTTGTCCTCCAGCACCGCGAGGTTCGTCTTGAACGCCGGGATGAACCGCCCGTAGAGGAAGTTCACCATGTCGCGGAAGTTGTTCTCCGCGAACGTCTTGGCCGGCCCGACGATCTTCAGGTCGTCCAGGGCCTTCGAGAATCGGCCGTGCTCGTGCTCAAGGTACGGCGCCACGTCGTAGCTCGGAGCGATCTGGAGCCCACCGTCGCGAATGAGTCGCTGAACCTGTGGAGTGAGATCCTCGAGCTGCTTCCATCCGCGCCTGTAGACGCTGGCCGGGTTGAGATCCTGGATGCTCTCGATCGGCGTGCCGAGGATGTTCCTCTGCGCGGCCATGATCTGGTTGTCCTGGATCGCGACCGTCACCATCGTCTTGATCGTGCTGTTCACGCGATCGACGGCCTTCACGAACTTGCCTCCGGGTGACGGCTCTTCCGCGTACTTCGCGATGGCGCTCTCCCCGAGGATGTTGTTGAGGTCGCGCGCGATGTCCTTCGGCGCGAAGAGCGGCGTCTTGTGGAGGATCGTGATCTCTCCGTTGTTCGCCGTGATCTTCAGGTCGCGTCCGATGACGCTCGATTCCTTCCCCTCCTTCGCCCAGCCGTAGACCTTCACGGCCTCGTCGAGCGGGATGTCCTCGCCCAGCACGATGCCCATCTCCTGCGCGAGAGCCGCAGCGTCCTCGGGCATCTTGATCTTCGCGAGGATGCGGTAGTCCTTGAAGTTCGGGTGCTCGATCGGTTGCCAGTCGTCGCCCTTCTTCTCGGCCGCGGCGAGCCCGACCTTCTTCAGCGTGCGAATCAGGTTGCGGTCGTGGATGACCTGAGAGACGACCTTCTCGTTGAAGACCGAGGCGTCGATCGCGCCCTTGATCCGAAGCTCGCGACCATTCGCCCAGCCTTCCAGGATCGACGAGTAGCTGCGCGGTAGAGCGCCGGTCGTGAACGTCTGGAAGCGAGCCTTGCCGCGCGGCTGCGGGCCTTCCTTCGACGGCTCGCCCTGCCACACGCGCTTCGTGTAGTTCTCCAGGACGTTCGTGATGACATCCGCATCGAACGCAGCCTGGGACAGCTCGCGGTTCGAGAGGATCATCTGGTCCGCGAGCGCGCGTTGTCCGGGCGAGAGCTTGGCGGCGCGGGCTAGGATCGCGCGGTGCTCGTCGGAGAGCTCGCCGCCGTACTTTCCGTACTCCTCGTCGAGCTTGCCGAGCGTGTCGATGTAGGCGTGGATCGCCTCGTCGATCTGGGATCGCTTGTGCTGACCGACCGGAAGCCGCTTCTCCGCGAGCCGCTCGAGCTTCGACTGGTTCAGCGTGGAGTCGAGGGCCTTCTTCCAGCGAGCGCCCTTCACGCGAGCGTGGATGTCGGAGAGCTGCCGGTCTCCAAGCCAGCGGTCGATGATGTCGGGCGCGTGCGGATCTCCAGGTCCGGGCAGAGCCTCGTCGGGCACGGGCGGACGAGGTGGACGCGGAGGCTCGCCGTATTTGTCGAACAGGGCCTTGCCCTCTGCCTCCAGTTCCGGTGGGATATCGGGAACGGAGGACGTTTCGGCGCCCTCCGCCCCCTTCACCGTTTCGCTAGTAGGAGCGACCCGATGCTCGACAGAACTTGTATCCAGTGCGGGGCGGGCTTCAAGGCCAAGGCCTCGCGAGTCCGAAATGGCAGGGGGCTCTACTGCGGCCGCCCCTGCTTCGCCTCCAATAGGCGCGTCGGATGGACTACTCCCGGCGGCTACAGCAGCTTCACTATCGACGGGAGGCAGGCCCTTGAGCATCGGCTCATTGTGGAGCGACATCTCGGTAGGGCCCTGCTGCCCAGCGAGATCGTTCACCACGTCAACGGAGTTAAAACCGACAACAGGATCGAGAATCTCAGGGTTATGAGTCGATCCGCTCACTCCCGCGAACACTTCCCCCTGTCCTGGGACTTTGACAGAGCCAGACGTCTTCGAGAGACTGGTCTCAGGTGGTGCGAGATCGGCAGGGCCATTGGGATTAGGCCTGAAAACATCTTCTCCGCCTTCCGCAATCAAGGTCTGACGGCCCGAGGCGGCTAGATTCTGAAATTCAACGGCCAGCCGCTGCGTCTCGCCGATTAGTCTAAGGCGCTCCTGGATATCATCGGTTGATGCGCGCCTGCCGCGGTTCTTCTCCTCCAGCCCAGCGAGTTTAGTCTGAGCCGCCTGAAGTTCCGCCGTCTTCGCCTCCAGCGATTCGGCCTGGACCGCCTTCGCGCCCTCCGTCCCAACGAGCTTCGGCTGTTCGACTCCGGGCGGCGTCTCCAGCTTCAAGGCCTGGTCGGTTGCTCTCAGCTGGACCTTCTCCGCCGCGTCACGGTATTGCGCCGAGACCTTGTGCCCGGGGAAGATCGCCGTCATCAGGAGGCCCACGGCAGCGTCGGTCGCAGCGCGGCCCTTCAACCCGGTCAGAACCTCCACGTCCTCCTGCTTCGTGTAGCGCGTCAGGGCGTTGTGGAGCGCCTGGGTCGCCTGGCCCGTCCCGACCCCGAGCGCCGCGTTCTTCCAGAGCTTCGAGAGGATCCGTCCCGAGTTGACGTTCAGCTTCGTGGCGAGCTTCGCGGTCAGAGCAACCGAGGCCGCGTCGACTCCGCCCTGGACGAGCGCACCCTTCCATGCGTCGAGCTCGCTGCCACCGCCGGCCTTGATCTCGTCGTAGACCTGCATCCCGCCCTGGCCGCCCTGGGCGAGAGCCATCGCGGGGATGCCGGCCGGTCCGAGAATCGGGAGCTGGGCGACGCCGCCGATGACCGTCCCGGTCTGGTACGCGCCGCTCTGACGCTGCTCGGGAGTGAGCGGGACGATCGCCTGCGAGACATCTTGTGCCCGCGGCGGCTGCGGAATCTCGACCCCGAACAGCTTGCCGACCTGCCTCGCCGGTCCGGTCTGGAGTCGGCTGAACAGCTCCGGGAGGCGGTAGAAGCCCTCGATCGCGCCGCCGGCCGTCTCCTTCGCAGCATCGACCGTGCTGAACTGCTTCGGCGGAGCTGCGGCCGAGACGGGCTCGCGGGTCAGCGGGAAGGCGGGCTTGGTCTTTGCGGCCTGGACCTCAGCCCACGCCGAGTCGAGGGACTGGGCCTTCTCGACCTCGCCCCACGCGGCCTCGAGCGTTCCCTGCCCCTGGGCCATCTACTTGATCCCGGCCTTCCTGGCCTCCTCGAAGAACCGCTCCTTCGTCCAGCCCTCTGAGATGGCCTTCTGCTTCAGGGTGTCGATGGTGATCGGAGCCGCCGTCTGGTCCGCAACGGCCTGGGATCCACCGGGCTTCCACCCGTTCAGAGTCGCGATGTCGTTCCCGTACCGGATGGAAAGGTTTTCCTGGTTCTGCTTCGCCTGGACCGGATCGACCCCTTCCACGAGCGTCATGGCCCACGCCGGGTCCTTCTGAGCCTGCTCGCGTCCGAGAGCGTAGAGCGCTTGTCGCTGCTCGCGGCTCATGTCCTCGAAGCTCCCGCCCTTGGAGAGTCCGATGCTGTCGTGGATCGGCGTGCCGCTGGGCAGCACGATCTTGGCCTCGCCCGTCTTCCCGGCCTTCGGCGTCCCCACCCCGGCCATCTTCGCCTGGAGCTGCTTGAACTCAGCCGCGAGAGCCGGCCCGCTGGAGTGCGAACGACCGAACGACACCGCGAGCGCACGAGCTTCCAGGAAGTCCTCCGGGTCGACCTTGAGCCCAGCCTCCTCGATCCCTTTGCGCTTGTCGGTGAGCGTCTGGAGGAGCTCCTTCGGCCCCGCCTTGCGGAGATCGTCGTCGATCGCGCGTTGGTCCAGCACCTTGCTCTTGGCAACCATGCCCTGAGCAACCTGCCGCACCTGAACCGGATCGCCGCTGTCGAGCTGCATCGACGCGAGCGCGTGCTCCTGGTCGGTGAGATCGCCGCGCTGGAGCATCTCGTCGGCGAGCTTCTTCGCGGCTCCGGCCTCGGCTTCCTGGTGGAGTCGCTTGTACGCAGCCTCGTCCGAGCGCCTCCGCTGCTCCATCTCCAGTCGGCCCTGCGTGCGGGCGAACTGCTCCTGCTGAGTCTGGTATCGCTGATCCTCCAGGTTGATCCGCTGCTGGCCCTGCGACTCCATCACGCCCTGGTGCTGCTGGGTGTCGAAGTCCCGAAGCGCCTGCATTCGAGCCTGGGATGCCTGGTGCGCCGCGATGGCCTGGTCCTTCACCTCCTGCGCGTGAGCGAGCGCCTTTCGCACCGTCATCTGGATGTCGAATTGGCGCTTCTCCTCCTGCATCTTCGCGCGTTGGATCAGCCCCGACGCGATCGACTGGCCGATGTCCGCGTAGGCGTGACCACGCACGGCGCCGGCCTGCACGGTGGGCGTGTTGTCCACTTGCTGTGGGTTGGCCCGGTAGAACAGGCCGCCGAAGTCGACCGGAGGACTCATCCGAACAGCCCGCCTCCGATTGCGCCACCGAAGAGACTGCCGAGGCCCTGGTAGATCCCCGACTGCTGCATCGAGTTGGCCGAGTTCTTCGCAATCTGCTTGTTCAGCTTCATCGCGAGTTCCTCCTGCGTCAGCCCGGCGAGTTCCGTCCCGGTGCCCTTGAAGAGCTTCGCCAAGTCGAAAGCGAGACCTGAGCTGGCCTCTCCCTGCAACCCGCCCAGGTTCGCCTGAAGTTCCTGTCCCGGCGCGTACATCATCCGCTGCACGACATCGGGCGAGAGTCCCTGCGACGCGGCCTGCGCACCGTAGCGCGACTGTGCCTCACCGAACCCGCCGATCATGCCCTGTGCGCGAGACCGGAAGAGATCCTCGTAGCCCTGCCGCAGATAGTCCGCCGCGCTCGCCGTGCCGCCGCGCAAGTAGTTCTCTGCCGTGTCGAAGCCGCGCGTGATCTGGGACGCCTTGCCATCTCCCGTGCTGCTTCCTCCGCCGAAGAGGCTGTCTCCGAAGAGCCCGCCGGTCACTCCGCCGGCCGCGAATCCACCCCAGTTCCAGCCCATGTCAGCCTCCTACGTCTGCTCCACGTCTCTGATCCGCCACACGATTGCCGACAGGTCGAACTCCGTGCCTGTCACCCCGAACGGCACGTAGAGTCGACACTTCATCCAGGTTCCGAGTACGGATCGCAGCGGATAGTTCCGATGCGTGACGCTGAGGTCGATCGTTCCGCCGTCCACCACGGTCGTATCGTCCATGTCCGTGAGGATCTCGAACGTGAGTGAACCCGTCGTCTCCTTGCGGAACACGAAGTCGATGTACGTCGCGATCTTTTGCCGCTCGGGATTGCCCAGGTCCAACCACGGTGTCTCAAATCTGTGCTCCATCACGCCCAGGAGCACTACGCCGTCCAAGGGTACGGCGGCGTCGGCCACCTCGTCGAGCAGCAGGATTCCAGAAGCAGCCCCCAGGACGACGGCCGTTCTCTCGACCGAGGAAGCGTCGAGGTATCGAACGGTCGCGCCCCGGGGGCCTTCCAAGGTCGCGTCGATGCTTCCAGTCGTTACCACCAACGCGGTCGTGGTCGATCCGGTTCCAGCCACGAGGGACAGGTCCCCCCAGACCTCCGGCGTGTCTCCGATCAGCATCCCCTGGGTGTCGCTCCGGTCGAGCCACACCACGAATCCGTCGTCCGTGCCGCCCACGAGCCGCTCGGAGCCGCCCGGACCGGACTGGACCTGCCCGATGGCCGAGAGGTTCGGGGTCTCGTACCGACTGAACCGGAAGCTGCCTGCCTGATTTCCCTGGAGCTCGGCGCCGGCCCGCTGGACGTAGGACTCCATCGAGATGCGGTGCTTCTGCCTGGTCTCGTCGACCTCCCTCGTCAGAAGGAGGTACTGGTCCCTGGAGCGATTGATCGTGGCCGCGAAGAGCCGCGCCTTCCGCCGGTCCATGACGTTCGCGAAGTAGTTCTCCAGCGCCGTCGAGACGAAAACCGGGCGGCCGAGATTCGTCACGCCGGATCGCGAGACGATGTGCGCGCCGCGGTCCCCGAGGAAGTTCGCTCGGTCGTCGAGAGCCACCATCGCCCCGGGAGAGATCGCCCCGACCCCGCCCGAAACCGTCTCCACCCTCGCCAGGTCGTCAGACCCGATCGTCGCCGATGCGACAGCCAAGTCCTTCGCGATGACCATGAGTTCGTCAAGCTGGACCATCCCCGTGATCTCGTCCCCGCGTCCGCTCGCGAGCCGGAAGAAGCCCACGGTCGGCGTGATCCGGATCGACACCGGGAACCCCGCCCTGGAGTACATCACCCCGTCGAGCTGCTTCAGCTTCGTGAGTGCCCCGAACCACAGGCGCGTCCCGGAGGAGGCCAGCACCTTGCAAGCCGGCGGCGGGAAGTTGTCGAAGCCCAGCGGCGGACCTTCCCCGATCGTCTCTTCCGTGGCGCGGATGGCGTACTCGTTCGCGGAGGCATCGAACCGGGCGACCCGCAGCAGAGCCGCGCTGGATCCGAAGCTCGAGATCCGCAGCCGGGTCTGAGCGCGGATGGCCGCACGGGTCGCCTTGGCTCGCTCCTCGTCCTCCCGCGCCGCGGCCTTCGGGTGATTCTTCCGGCGCTTGGCGAGGGCCTTCTCGTCCAGGACCGGCTCCTCGGGATCGAACTCCCCGTCGTCACCGATCTCGAACGATCCGCCCAGGCTCTCGAACACCCAGAGCTCGTGGCCCTTCTTCTGCGGGAGGCCGGTGAGCAGGATGCGGACAGCCCCGGACGGGTTCTTCGGGTCCTCCGCCGCCGCGGCGATGGTCAGGATCGGACCCCCGTTGGACACCGCATCCTGCACCGGATCGTAGAAGGCGCACGACACGAAGCGCGTCGAGGACCAGACCGAGGGGTCCTGGATCCACTTCAGCGTCGGGTGCGCAGCCTTGCTCGCGCGCGTGTACGGGTGCGCGGTCGGATCCTTGTCGATGAAGGGCGGTCGCGTCGCGGTGCCGTTCGGCTGGCTCGAAGCGTTCCCACCCTCGTCGTTGAACGTCCGCGCGTCGGCTGCCCAGAACGTCGCGAGCGGGGTCGCCGGCTCGTTTACCGCGGGGCGCCCGTTGTACCGAAGCTCCCCGGGCTCGCCGTTCAGGCCGTCGTAGAGCGGGTGATCCAGGATGTCCACGCCGACCTGAGCCGGGTCGAGCAGGTTGCCCGCGGCGGAACTGTCCACGTCCTCGAACACGAAGGCGCCCTCGCCGTTCGTCCCGGTGACGGTGGTCCAGCCGGGCGTCCACATCTCGCCCTCGTGCGGCGCGAAGCCGTTGACGCTCGACTCCTGGAGACCAGTCCCAAGAAACTCCACGTCGCCGTTCGTGTCCGGGCTTCGCGCCAGGTCGAAATCATCCGACTTGGTGAGCCCGATTCCCATGAAGATTCCGCCGATCAGGCCCGATGCGACCCCGAACACCTCGGCTGTCGCGGTCCCAGCGATCACGGTGTCGATCGTCGTCGTGTTGACCCGACCCGTGATCCGGTAGAGCTTCCCGGCGAACGCGCCCGCTCCGAACTGGAAGTACATGCCGACGTGATCGACCGAGAAGGCGTCCTTGCTCGACACGACGCGGCCCGCCGTAGCGTTCGTCGAGTACGTCCCGGCGATCATCCCACCGAGGCCGGTCGCATCGGTTCCAAGGGGACGGATCTGAGAGACCTCCGTGGTGAAGCCAACCATGCTCCGACCCGAGACCGCCTCGTCCAGCTCCATGACGTTCCCAGCGGTTGGGGCCGTCGTCCGCAGCCTCTTTACGATCGCAACGTCGTGCATCGGGTTGATGATGCCGACAGGGGTGAGAGTCGTTGCCGTCGCGGCGCTCGTTCCGCCCGTCACCAGCTCCCCAGCCGTGAACGTGCCCGCCGTGTCCTCGTACTCGATGAAGCCGTTCTCCCCGGCCGTAGCCTGAGCAAAGCGCAGCACGGCTCCGGTTGCCGCGGACGTTCCACCCGTGATCGTCTCGCCGACCGTGAACGTCCCGGAGAATGGAGACGTGATCGCGATGCGCCTCCGGATGATCCCGGCGTTCATGTCCACGAAGCTGTTGACCCAGTTCCCTTCGAGCAGGTCGTTCTGGGGGAACCGCTTGCGGACGTAGATGTAGTGGACGCGACCCGGAGTGAAGACGGGCGATGTCGTCTCGACGTAGACCTCCTTCTTCAGAGCGGTGTCGTACCACCCGAACACGAGCTTCCCGTCGCGGCACTCCACGAACGGTCCGCCCGAGTCCTTCGACTGTCCGCGCCGCCAGATGGAGATGCGTCCGGAGATCGACGCCGGCTTCCAGTAGCACTTGAACGCGAAGTAGCGCCCGCTCGTCCAGTCGAGAATGTCCGCGTCGGCATCCCCGATCCTCTGCCGGAAGTAGCTGTTCCCGTAGGACTGGTAGTGGCTGATCTGCGTCGCCGCACCCCGAGTCGCTCCGTCGATCGGATCGTTCGCGGGGTTCGCCGCGCTCGTCTTGTCCCGCTCGTTCGCGACCCAGACCGGGAACCGCTGGAGCTCGAACGACGGCTTGATCGTGGGCGGAAGAACGCCAGCGAGTCGACCCTGGCCCTTGATGATGACCGCGGGACGAGAGCCGTTCGTCGCGTAGACCTGGGTCCCGAACTGCGCCCAGGAGACCACGTTCGTCTCGCGACCGAACTCGTGGAACAGGCTGATGAGCGGATGCGACCGGATCAGGCCGTACTGGTCCGTCTCGACATCGTGGACCTTGTGGCCGACACCCTCCGCGTTCGGACCAAGGATCCAGAAGTCTGGCTGCCTCGGAAGTGTGCTGGCAAGGTAGTCGAGCGCGAACGGATCGAAGTCGGCCGGGGCAACCCCGGTGTTCGATCCAGTCCAGATGTCGTCGCGCAGCACGACCAGCTCTCCCAGCCGTCCCTGGAGGCTGTGCAGGAAGCCCTGGATGCGCTGCGGCTTGATCTGGTCCACGCCCTCGGTGAAGGTCGGCTCGTCCTGCGGCGCGCTGTAGGAATCCCTGGAGGCTCCGACGAGGATCGTCCCGGGAGTGCCGGGCGAGACCAGCTTCGAGTCGCGGATCCAGTCGATGTCGGTCAGCCCCGACACTCCCGAGTCCTGCGCGTTCAGCGTGACCTCGGAGGCGTGGCCGTTGATCTTGAGGTGCGGCTTGAGCCAGACCGTTCCCTCCGCGCGCGTTGGCAGGTACCAGCGGATGTGCGCCCAGTCCCCCGGACCGATCGCGGACGACCCCGACGTGATGTACAGGCCCTTCTCGGTCAGGGGCGTCGCCGTGGATCCGACCACGAGCTCGGGAGTCCCGTACCGCAGGCGACCGATCAGGTGGACGCGGTGCGAGCCAGCATCGAGCGCGGGGTCGGTCTCGAGATCCCCGATCCAGAACAAGGTCTGGTATTCGGCGGTCGCGTCCAGCTTCACCCAGGCGTCGATCACCGTGACCCACGCATCCGTCGCCGACGAGTTCAGCGTGAACACCGTCGCGTCGTCGAACACCACCCGGTCGTCGTGGAGCGGAGCCGCGATGCCCGTGTCCTGAATTGTTGTGGCACGGAATCTCAGACTCTTCTCGATCGAGTCCGTCGGGCCTTCGTCGACCCAGCGATCGTCAGCTTGGAACAGAGCGCCCTGAGCCGCCGCGTAGATGTCGCCCGAGCGGCCCGTGATTCCGAGGATCGGATTCCGCCGAGGTCGGACGAGGCCCCGGCACCAGGAAGGAAGGAGGTCCTGGATCGTGCCTCGTCCGAGCGGCGAGTAGATCCGCAGCCCGCCGGTCGCGGTGATCGGAGCCACGTTCGCCCACAGGTCGTCCACGATCAGCGCGTCGTCGATCGTCGAGGTCGACGGCACATAGGCGTTGCCCGCGCCCAGCGACAGTTCCTTCTCGGAGAGGTCGTCGGCGAACGCGGTGTAGTACAGCAGCCGGATGATGTCGCACCGCGCAGCCGATCGCGTCGCATCTCGGAACGGTTCCGCGAGCGTCAGCGAGGATCCGTCCGCCGCCACGGAGTCGACGAGGTAGAACTCCTCCTGTTCCTTCCCGATCGTCTCGGGGTCCTCGATCTTCGTCATGTCGCCGCGAGCCATGAAGATCGTCTCGGTGACGGCTTCCTTCGTGTCCTCCGGCGCCGAGGTGAAGAACTTGCCACCGCCCGAGGGAGTGACCACAGCCGAGCCTTCCACGACATTGGCTTGGCGCAGTCCTCTCCCGAGCGGGAGCAAGATGTCGTCGGCCGTCAGGAGTCGCGCCGGCAGACATTTTAGACCCAAGAGCTTCCCGTCGCGTTCAACGATCCCCCCGTTGACGCTCGGCAGGGCTCCAGGGCCGATCGTGCTGAAGACGCGCACTTCGTCGAGCAGCATCCGGCAGTTCAGTTCCGCGTAGCCGAGGCCCGCAGCGGCTCGCGGCGAACGAGGCGACCATCGTCCGCCGATGCAGATGACCGACCGCGCGAGATC
>Ga0134124_10000214_pt1 | contig 52646 bp, 55 predicted proteins | sample KB304_FD_96880 | JGI IMG/M metagenome (GOLD analysis project Ga0134124, IMG submission 96880) | Terrestrial soil microbial communities without Nitrogen fertilizer from Kellogg Biological Station, Michigan, USA - KB3-0-4 | ecosystem: Environmental > Terrestrial > Soil > Unclassified ...
CTGCGCTCCCAAGCGCCAGTAGCAGAGCGCCAAATCCCCCATTGCCTCGGCGCGTTTGTCCTGTTCCTTCAACGACTCGAACAGGGTAATACTCTCGGTGAGCAGATCGCGCGCAAACTCCTGCGCTCCAGCAATCTGACTTGCACTGCCAAGCCAACCCGATAACGAGCCAACTCTCCACAACAGCTCTGCCCGCCTGTCAACGGAAAGCTCAATCAACCTCGGACGTGCCCCGATTTTTCCACACCACGTAACTTGTAATGCCAACCGAGCACCTTCATAATCACCAGCTCTTTCAAGCTTATGAGCGTCTTTGCACGCACGTCCTACGAGCCAATCTCGGGCTTGGCGTCTTTCTGTAGGTTTAGCCGTTAGCTCCATTGGCAACGCTCGGTTCTAATTAGTCGCATCTGCGACTATTGAGGTTATTAGTTTTATACGCAATGATCTCGCCGTCTGATGACAAGACTCCATCACACCAAAGGATCTAACCACAATCAACAGACTTCGATGCCTTCTCTTTGCAGCCATAATAGTTCTACTGTGACCAACTGCTTTGACAAGCGAGGCCAGGCAGCCAACATCGACTAAACAAGACGTAGGCAGGATGCAACCACAATTTTTGTGGAGATCCTACTCACAATCGTCTAAATCACTCTGGGCTAAATTGGTTGCCCTTGGCGCTGGTGCGGTGCGCGACAGGTCGCAGTGTGCGCTGAGTAAGGGCACAACAATCGTACTCCAATATTGCCAAATGTGACAACGCATTAACACTTGACGGTGCGCTATGCGGAATTTCACCTCACACTGAATTGCAACTCGATTCTGGGAGCGGGCTGCATGTCAATCCCACCGAACAGTCCAGTCGCAATTGCTTAAGCCAACTACTGCTAGATCACAACGTCTCCTGCTATATGAAATAACATACATCGTTTCTTGCAGCTACAGTCATTTACTTCACTTCCAAATAGATAGCGTTCACTGGCGTTCTTACCTTCGGACAACTTTAACTTGATCATCTTCTATAGCTGCCTATAATCACGCCCTCGTATTCAGCCTTAGCTACTCGATACGGGTACTCAATTTCTCATGTCTCTGAAGCAACCGTTATCAGTTCGAACTTCTGTGTTGGACCAATCAGTCAGCGTGGGCCACCAGTCTGCGAACTTCAACGACTCTTTGTAGAAGCATGATGAGGTTGTTGGATGAAATAGGTAGTACAGACGACAAATATAAGAACAGTGATGTTCTAAGGGTACTGCACGTCGAAGACGACGAGACGATATCTGCAATCGTAAAGGAGATTTTGGAAGACGAGGGATGCGAGGTTGAAACCTGTTCGGACGGTTGTGTCGCCTTCGAAAGAATTTCTGATACGAATCACTACGATCTGTTATTGGTGGATTATGACTTACCAGGATTGAACGGTTTGAAATTAGTAAACATGAGTCGCCAAATTCCGCATCGCTGCAACATGCCGATCATAGTGATTTCTGCGACATCACGAGAAGCAGATGCCAAGGAAGCCGGAGCAAATCTCTTTTTGCCAAAACCAGTACATATCTCGTCCTTGATTCAGGCGATTGAGCGTGTATGTGGCAAGCAACTCGGAGCGCCAGAATCGTAACCAGGCGAAAGAAGGTTTGGGGGAGCAACTTTTTTCTTGCGGAACCAGAAGATCGCTCGCTGAACGAATCGTTAGATTGCACGCAAACGCCGGCAATGCCTAAAAAGGTTCCTTTTGACAAGAACACTTCGGTCCTCGCCCTCGCGCGGGAAGCGCTTCTGGGCGGCGTTCTCAAATGATAGCCACTCGTGGATGAGTGGGAGCGGTACGAGTGGCTTGGCGAGGAATAATTGACATGGAACAGCTCTTTGGCATTTGGAGGACAAAGACTGGAGGATGGAGGCGGTGACAAACCAACATCCTCCCAGTAGCAGAGCCACTCGTCTAAGGGCGAGTGGTTCTGCAAAAGAAGAGCCGCATGTGCACGTGGGTCGCGCGTGGCTCTGATAACTTCTTGATTAGACTCCACCGGTTCTGAGACTTTGAGGTCGGGACCTCGAGTCTCGGAGAAGTGGCCTTGGTGAGGGGGCCACAGAGTCCGCGGAAGGGATACCGCCCAGAAAACTTCCGCGGACTCACGAATGAGAGGGATGGCTTAGACCTCGCAGTGAGAGATCTATTCTGGGAGGGATGTGATCTCTCAGCCAGCAGAGCCATTCGCGTGCCCAGCAAACGTAAAACGCGGATGGCTCTGAGGGGGGCATGCTCGAAAAACGATTCGACTCCATAAAGTCTTGGGGCAGAGAGTCACTTGCGAATGTTGGGCAGCTGGCGCGTGCTGTCGCGAGTGACTCTCGCGGGGCATTAACTTCTCCCAAGGGGCCAATAGAAACGAACTGGCTCTGCGTTAACAGTCGTGATCGTTTGAAACAGGGCCGACTTTCTAGATCCCACGCTGGGCCGCAAAATTTCGGGACAGCTAGGCATTACCCCGGCAGGACTCGGACGCGTCCTAGATTTATGTGGGTGTAGGAGCGTTGAATGTCGCTTCAGCGAGGGACATTCGACGCTCCGACCTTTAGTTACACTGACCATGCCCCGTGCGCGAGGCGTTGTGTTCTTTGCTCTAGGAACGCATCGCGTTCAAGGTTCAAAAGCTTCACATGGTAAACCGTCATCCTCCACCACGATTACTCCGTCAAAAACTTTTCATTATTAGAAAGCATTTACACCTCACCCAAACTGCAATCAAAGACTCGCTGGGCCTATCTACAGCCGCCCGTATTTCAGACTACGAAAATGGAAGACGCAAGCCCTCTTTGATGGTCACATTAGGCTATTGCTACTTAGCGAAAGTGCCTATGGCCTCACTTCTCGACGATGAAATCGATCTAACCGCATTTTCAAAACAACTTAACTCATTCGACTACAAAGCGCTCCAGAACACTCGCTCGCAGCCTAATAAAAATCCAGTTTCACACGTTCAGATAAAGGCACCACGGTACTCGGTTCAGGATCCGCTCACTCTCCGTCGCCATTACCAGCAGATTAGAGCCACGATCAAAGGAACGCCACAGATCGCAGGCTCCGTCGATATTAGTCCGTCCGGAAGAGGTAAGGCTTTTATCTCGAATCTTCACGTGAACCAGCAACATCGTCGGCGAGGCGTCGCTGCCAAACTGATCGACGCCGTTATCACTGCCGCGCGTCGACAGGGTTTCAATACAGCCAGGCTTGAAGCTCGACCTTGCGACAACTCAATTACGCTTCAAGCGCTCGTCGCACTGTATCACCGGCAAGGATTTAAGAGCATTGGAAAAACCAGACGCGGAAGCCTCTTGATGGAGTGCAAGTTGTAGGCAAAAACACATTAAGGCGCTCTGGAACCACTTGAATGTAGCTAGGAACAACGAATAACCGACTTCGAGAAACCGCTCATTACAGAGATGAAACTTAAACGACTCTACACCACTCAACCGTTTCGCTTTCGTACCCTTATGTTAACCGTTCTGCTTCTTCTTGGCGGAATAGACCTCACACAACACTCCATCACGAGATACAACATACCTGTCTTCGGATGGATTTTGGCAGTCGGCGAATATCGACATGCAAACGCGGCCTACTCGCAAGCCATCGATGAAGGTGTACAACCATGTCACGAAGCTTATGCGACACAAATAGCATTCGCGCACACACACACCGCTTCAATTTCAACGCTCGCTTTTCTTACTCTCTTTTCAATTCTCATCAGTTGGTTCTGTCGCAGAACCGCAGCTTTGAACTGCATACCGCGGACCTCATTGGGAGAACGATAAATGAAGCACATCGCTATCGCACTCAGTTTTCTTTGGTTGATATATAACGCCAATGCACAATCACCCGAGCCCAATAAAGCACCCGCTACCAAAACTGCTATTACTGAATCACTTTCGTCCACCACTCGTGAAGTCGCAGAGCGTCGAGTCTGGGAGGCAACCTTCGACACGGTAAAAGCCGCCAATGCCGCGGAAGGATTCACCAGCGAAGATTGTGAACTGGAGGTCACATTCCAGAGCAAAGGACAGGCTTCGCTTAGAAACAAGCCCGTCGCAGACTTCGATCTCAACGGAATATTCAGTTACCTCGCGCTTGAGCACGATGATCGCGCGGTTGAGTTGGCCAGATTTCAGGCGGAAGGACCAAGAGCCATCGCCACGATTGCCATCGCGGAAGCGATATTACAACCTGAAAAGGCTGCGGCGTCGCAATAGGGCACATAGGTCCAGATGGGTTCAAAGCCACAACAGCGGCCCCAAAACCTCGGTCGGAAGCTGCTTCAGATCAGAAAGGCTTTGGGATTGACACAGTTGCAAATGTCACGACACTTAGCGGCGGAGCGTTCCTTACAGACTTCCAGGTCTAGGATCTCAGAATATGAATCCGGTGCAAGAGAACCACCGCTAGCTATCTTGCTGGCCTATGGACGAGTAGCGCAAGTCCATCTCGAAAGCCTTATCGACGACGAAGCCACGCTTCCCGACGAAATCCCTGGCAACTTCGATTTCAGTCGTCATAAGCGTTCTCCCAGTTGACCTACATCATCAGAGCCCTATGGAGGTCTTTGTCCTATTAAATGGGTCACATTCGCAAGCGACCAACACTACTGAAGATTAAACTTCTCGCAATTAGAGAGTTTTTGAATGCCACCCAAGTTGATATGGCAAGCAAACTTGAATCCGAGATTCTCTCTTATTCAAGTAGACACTATCGAATTAAACCAGGTCGAACTTCAGAGTACGAGAATGGACGGCGTGAACCAAATCTCTTTGTACTCATGGCGTATGGCAGATTAGCAAAAGTACATTTGGAATCTTTGGTAAATGATGAAGTCAGCGTAGAAACATTTCGCTTCCGACTTGGCAAAGAAGTTGACTACGCTAAGTTATTACGACGACGAAGAAAAACTCTTGACCCTAAAGAACACGCATAGAGTCCGAATGCCACACTTGGTTTGTCAATACTGCAAGAAACCCATCTACGCCGCTGGAAGCAGTGAAGGCTATCTGCACGTAAACAGCTCAGCAGCCGAGTGCGCCACTCCACAACTGCAAGGCTTAAAGAATCGAGCAACGCCCTACGACAACAACATAACTTATGTTGCGTATCGCGCTGACCTCATTACGCAGATGACCAACATCATGTTTTCATACACGGAAGCCCAGTCACCCGCAGAATTGCTCCAAATACTACTGGCTGATGCTCGCCATTTCGCCGATGTTAACCACTTACCTTACGACGATCATAATCGGCGGTCCTATCAGCTATATCTTCACAATAGGTCAGAGTCGCCACCCGCCGTGCAATCCTGCGATGAGTTCCCTGCTGTCACTGATCCGACAGCGAGCGCATTACCAATTACTGGTGAACACGAGTGATGGCTAAAAACCGACAATACACACCTGCTAACTTATCCGCCAAGCTGCTTCGGATCAGAAACACCCTCGGACTATCGCAGTCGCAACTATTGCGACATATGAGTGCGCAGCATTCACACACAGCAGCCAGAATCTCCGAATACGAATCCGGAACCAGAACACCCTCTCTTTTGATCTTGATGGCCTACGCTCGCGTAGCGCGGGTCCCTCTCGAGATCCTGATCGATGACGATGCGGTTCTTCCTAATCATCTCCCCGGCGATTTCGTTTTTGCTCGTTACAAACGGAAGCAACGCACTCAAAGTCCCATTCCGGCCGCTGCTCGCAAGGAATAGAAGGGATAAATGCAAGGTAAAGACACTTCCGCAGGACGCCAGCATGTTCTCCTTCAACATCATGCGTTGGGTTGTGGGCGGAGTCTAATTCGTGCAACCGGCTGAGATCCAGCGTGGTTCCACTTGTTGAAATGGAGGACTTCTTACAACATGCGAGATCGTCGAGGAACACAAGAATTATTACCGGAGAAACTTATTGCGATTCGGGAATTTTTAACCTTCGGAGAAGTTGAAATGGCTGAGGCGCTCAGCTCAGACGTTACTTCTCAAAGTGGCGAGCCCCGTAACATCAAACCGAGCAGAATCTCAGAGTATGAAAACGGACGGCTTGAACCAAATCTATTGATCCTTGTCGCGTACGCTCGCTTAGGAAGAGTTCACCTTGAATTAATTGCAGATGATCGTTTCACTATTCAAGATTTTAGAGAGCAGCTCGGAAAACAGACTCAATAGCGAAGAGGGGCGCCTTCTTCGGGCTTTGACCATTGTTCCACTTAACAATTCGGGAACATAAATAAAACGACAAGGGCGTCGTTCCTGATCTCGGAACTCGTTTACTAGGAGATGACAGTTGGGAAAGGTCCTGGACTCAATGGTCAACGAATGGAAAGAAAAGGGCCTAGACGATAACCCGTTTTATGGCTTTCTTGTTCAACTGGCAAATGAATATGCTGATGATCCTGAGTTTGACTCCTTGGTTGAAAGAGTTCTAATAGAGGCTCCGCTCTGTACATGTATGTCACTTCTGGACGATCAGCTTCGTCCACTACCTGACGGTTCCCAAGTAATGGGAATCAACTACAGAGGTTTTGATCCTTTGCTGCACGGAAAGCAATGTCCTTTACGCTCAAGTCACACACTGATAATTGATGACACCGTGACCTAGTTCAAATCGCGATAAATACAACGCGGTCTCCCCTCACATATTCTCAGGCCTCTCCATCGGCATACCAAGAACCTTCATTCGCTCATACATCTTCCCACGAGTCATGCCCAACATCCGTGCGGCAGCAGACTTATTCCAATTTGTAAAGTTTAATGCATAGTTGATATGCCAACGGTCTTGGCCATCCTGTCTGTCCTTCAACGTTTCACCAACGCCGAGTGGCAAGAACTTGTGCTCATCCCCCAAAAAGCCAGGATTGTTACCACTCTCTCGCACCGCATGTTCAAAGGCAGAGAGATTCACTTCATCTTCCCTTTTTACAACGGCACATACCCGTTCAACGACCGTTTGCAACTGTCGTGCATTCCCAGGCCACTGCAAATCGGTTAAGTATGACACCACTGGTTCTGGCAATATGTATTCGTGCTGGCTCGCAAAGTACTGCGCCATTGGAGAAATGTCAGCTCTCCGTTCTCTCAGAGGCGGAATCAGCACCGTCCAAAAACGGTCTTGTAAATCCGCCTTGATGAACTCTTCTTCATTCACACCACGATTAGTTGCAGCAACGAACCGCACATTGCACAAACTTTCCTCTGGGCTGCCTACAGTGTTGTAAGTACGGAACTGGACCACTCGCTTAAGTAACGCCTGCGTAGTTTCACTAGCTTCATCTAATTCATCCAGAAACAATGTCCCCCCTTCAGCTTTCTGAATGTAGCCAATGCGATCAGCAACCGATCCAGTAAACGATCCTTTTCTTGAACCAAAAATCTCGGCGGGCGCCAGTTGATGAGAAATCGCGCCCAGATTGACAACTTGAAATGTTTCACTCTTTCGCCCGGACCACTCGTGAATCAATCGCGCCAAAAGCTCTTTGCCCACACCCCTCTCACCTTTTAAGATCACATGCGTCATCTTTTGCGGATTCTCACAGCCATCAAGCGCCGCTATGTCACGAAGTTGGCTCAAGACGCTCTGCATCTTTGGATCAACCGCTATGAATCCCGGTACGTCGACCTTGCCCATCACCTTACTTCCAGGCAATGTTCGCAATTTCTGGCCCGCGACCTTCATAATCACGTCTACACTCTCAGAGCTATCGACAGCAACATTCTTCGCAAGCCCTAATACAAGACTCAATCTTCCCACCGGATACGTTCCCCAGGGCTCGCAGAACTCCCAACTCAAGCCGCACTCCCGAAGCCGCTCACCAGACTCAGACGAAACAATCTCAATTCTCGATTGCCTCACACCTATCGAGGCCAGACATTCAATCACTGACAATTCCAGAGAAACTACGTCTTCACAGGCCAATAGTGGTAAGAGAGAAGCTAAACCGTTGCCAACCGACACTTGCACCAACTGCGCATCTCGCGTTTCTGCTCTCGCGCCAATAACCTTGGCAGACCCTCCCGACAACTCCCAATTGGCAAAAGCCGCATCGAGATCCAACCCATCGCCATCCAGATCGACATCACTCTTTCCGCAGCGCATGTGGTCCAACCGTTTTGTCAGATCAAGGTTGAATTTATTTGGCCTCAGATTGATTACCTCAGGAAGTCGTACCGCTTCCGGATCATCTTGAAACTGGCGAGCGCCGGCTCCAGGCAAACCAGCGGTACTAATCCGGAACAATTCAAAAATCACATCACCGGGACTCATATTTCGTAACTGCTCTTCGCTCGAGTCCAAAACTGCGTCCACGTACGAGCCCTTGTTCAAGTAAATCGTGCCACCCTTACAGCGCAAGGCAAACTCGGCGATCGCTCCCACGTCAACAGCTTCTCTCAGTAACACCGGATCGCAGCAACTCCAATCAACGGTGAGATGTCCGGTCTTGAGGTTGTAATCGAACATTCCTGTGACTTCTTCCAAGCGGTAAAACTCAAAGAGAAAGGAAATCGGTAGAATTTCCGCACCGGATACTTCTCTAGGGCGCGCGGCGCTCTTCACTTCGTTAAGGTCTATTAAGCTTTCATCGAGAGCCGCAATCAGTTCATCCGGCAACGGTAGTTTGTCCACCATAACTGCAGCCGGATCTGACACACCCTCTCTCAAGTAATGCTGAACTAGCCCTGGCTCTGGTCCATACTCACGCCAACGTCGAGCTTCCGCGTCACTAATACCGACAACATTGCCCATATCACCTGCGGCCGCAGAAATCCTTGCACTGATGAGCGCTTCAACCGCAGACTCACTACGTTGAATCACGTGTAATTGATACAGATGCGCCAGTGCTGCAGCTCCGCCAACGTCATTAAGAGACACACACGCCAATGCCGACAATAGTTCGAACAGAGCAATCTCATCAGACACCCGACACCCACTCGCCGTCATACAACTACGAGCGTTAGCCAGATCCTGTAACGCTTGGTCCACTTGTTTTTCCGCCAACGAGACTTCTGCCGACACTAACCAGGTTGCAGCCGTTACGTTCGAAAGATTCTCATGATCTATAGTTTCCGTTATCTCGCCCAAGCCCCGAGGCATCTCCATTACCACACGTTCCGTCAGTGTTACCTCCGCTCGCGCCTCTTTAGTGTCACCACGGTTTAATGCCAAGCGGGCTCTGAAACGCCTTAACGAACTAAGAAACGAGTGCTCCAGTCGTCCCTTGTCGGCGACCAATTTTCCAGATAGCCGATACGCTGTGCGCGTGTCTCCACCACCCTCAACGAAAAGCGCAGCAAGCAACAACAGCTCTCGTTCTCGTGCAGTTTCCAAAACATGTTCACGCACTAATTCCTCAATACGGGCCACGCGTTCATGCATCTTCGAAAAGTCACCTTGTCGTAGTTCTGCACGAACCATCTTTTCGATCATGCTGGCAGAGCTGGCCGCCTGATTCGCCAACCAGCGCGAACCTGACCCGAAAAACTGCGATTGCTGCGTAGACATAGGTAATTGATAAGGAAGAATTGAAATAACTTTAAGGCGTTAATTTGTGCTCCACGGTCCCTGCCTTGTACCACCAATGGTTTCTATTCCGACCCAGTTGAGGCAGAACCTACTCAATAAAGGAACTAGACTATCTTTGCTAAACGCCGCCGATATTTCTCGGTGATTACACGCAAACCTCAAAGCAATAGGCCACGCTTCGGAAATTCCTCCTTCCGTTTTTGCTGTTACAAGAATACAGACCGTGCGTACAATCATTTCAAGTGGCACGTCATCAAGCGTGTCTCCATCCAATCCACGCCCGTCTAGTGCAACGAGACTCTGCAAGTAAGCATCGAGCGAGGCCTCGTTCTTTTTCCACAGCAATATCAGATCCGCCGAATCCGTAGTCTTGACTCTTTCCCTTGCTCTCAGTGCCTCAATAAAAAACCGCATCCCGTAGGACCAGTACCCTCGCGAAGTTGCTACGAAACCGATCTTTGCAAGGACGTCCGAAGACCCACCAGCACATTCCGCTACACGGTCCAACATATCTGTCACAACGCCTTCCGAGCAGTAAAATTCCTGCATAACTATCTCTGTCCACGCGAGCAGGTAATACGGGTCCTCGGGAAAAGCCTTCATCAATGGACCAAGTCTCTTGAGTGCCGTATCCGTTTGCCCTTGTAAGAGCTTTAGTTCTGTCCAAGACAAAATTGCTTCTCTTGAGCACGAATCAACTGAGAGTTTTTCGTCGACTACTTGGGCAGCTTTGGCGTAATCATCAAATATGAGAAGTCGATGAATTGTGGTATATAAATTTTCACTTCCGTTTTCTTGGATCATAAAAAACCTCTTCCATCTTGCGAGCGACGTTAGGCGAGCAACGACCGAATTGGCACCCGATTTACAGCAGAGGGCTTACCCTCACGCACACTCACTGCACCACTCGTGCCGCGTTCAGACGAGTCCGGCCAACAGAATCGTAATAATGGTTTGAATCTAAACGGAGATGAAAAAACTGAGGACAACCCAAGGAAAACCGGCCTGATAATCAAAACACCGACTATCAGTACTACAACACACTACCCAAAGCTTCCCAAACCATGCTCACCAGCGATCGATACATTTAACTACACCCCTGCGGATGAACAGGTGTTGCTTCTTGCAACAGTGGCCTCGCTTTCCTTCCAAGGTCAAGAGACCAGCGGACAGTAGCCGAGCTACTTGAATCAGCCTCTCTCTCGAAAGTTTCTGATCACTTCAGTTTGCTGAAATGTACAACTCATCCTGCTGTCGCTGGAGTGTCTACGCCTTCAGGAGCGTTCCTAACAACGTTACCGATCGCCACCGACACAGATGTGACTCTTGTCCAGTTTGGCAGGCTCTACCCACGATTGGCACTAATCATTGCGCTTGGCCCACTCGTTTATCTCACAGCTTTGACGCGTTTACGCCCGGCGTGTGGGTTATTCCGACAAGATGTTATTGGCGCCAAGCCGAGATCTCAGAACAGATTCGCCGAGGCTCAGAACTCTTCTATCGCTTCAAAACTGGACACACTTCATCAGCATTACCTCTAGCTATGGCTATGTACGCGGCGTTGAAGCAACAACAAACCTTCCGATTTGACTGTATTGTTCCGATTCCACTATCTCCCGATAAAAAAGCAACAGGTCAAATTGATCGCACACGAATTCTTGCCCAAGAACTTGCCACCCTGATCCGAGTACCGGTTGCGGACCTGCTCTCACTTAAAGGTCCCATCTCGAAACGGCAGTGTCTATCGGCTGGACGCAGCCTCGCTCATTTTGAGCAGCGCTACCATCAACTCCTTACCGTCGACACAAGCATTATCGAATATCCACGAGTTTTGTTGTTGGACGACGTCTGTACTAACGGATCAACACTTAACTGTGCGCTGCGAAAGATTAGGGAAGCTCACTCTAACTCTCAATTAACTGCAACTACAGCCGGACAAATGCTACTCAAGAGTGTCGTCAGAGATGAGCACCTAATCCGCGACCTCAACCCCACTTTGCCTTTTTGAAAACCCAGGTCCATAACCATGAGATCCGAAGCAGCATGTCAACTATTGACAGCTATCGACGATGGAACAGAGGCTGCGGCCCGCGTCTTAGACCCTGATTATGGTGTCCAACAAAAGTTCGACGGTAAACGAATTCTGCTTCACGTCGAAAGAACCTCAATCACAGCTTACAACCGGAGAGGTCTAATGTGCGGGATTTCCAAACAGATTCTCACTGAGGCCAAACGCTTTTCGATGTTCGCTCCATTGATGTTTGACGCAGAGTGGATACGTGAAATCAACTCTCTCTACGCTTTCGACTTCCTTGAATTCGAAGGAATTGATCTTCGTCCCGAAACGTTCATAGACCGAATCGGACACCTCACTCAAACATTCAATGGCCAGGAGACCTCATTTATCCATCAAGCAAGAACTGAAGTCGAACAAGAGGGTAAGGTCGCGTTAGTTAGTCAAATTTCTGATTTGAACCTCGAAGGTATCGCGGCGAAGCTGCTCGCTTCCCCCTATTTCATCGGTCGCTCTCCAAATAACTATAAGCATAAACGCACTCACGAGGCCTCGTTCCTAGTTATCAGAAGAAATCAAAAGGCTTCAGTTGATCTGGCACTGTTCGACGATAACAACAGGCTCATTGAAGTGGGCAGCGTCCAGATTAGGAATTCGACGTTCAACCGGGTCAAAGAGGGAACGATTGTAGATGTCAAATATATGCACGCTTTCAAAAGCCACAAGATCTATCAACCGCGCATGCTCCGAATCCGCGATGATCTTAAGCCTGATAGTTGCTTGCTCTCACAGCTTAGATATAAGGCGGCTAATCCAATCGCAATCTAATAGATAAGGAGACGCGAGTATGCGCAGTATCTGGAGAGGCACTATCAGGTTCAGCTTAGTCTCAATACCAGTCAGAATCTATAGCGCCATTGAGACCAGCGAGAAGATTCAATTCAATCAGTTGCACCGAGATGATTTCGGTGCGATCGGCTATGACAAGCGCTGCAAGAAGTGCGGCGAGGTTGTCACAAACGATCAGATCACGAAAGGCTATCAATACGAGCCTGATCGTTACGCGATCGTGGAATCTGAGGACATCGCCAAAATCAAAATCAAGACCACCAAGGCTGTAGACATTGTTGGCTTTGTCACTCGCGAAGAGATCCCGACGACATTTTACGACGCGCCATACTTTGCCGGCCCGGATGGCGCAGTTTCAGAGAATCCATACGCGCTCCTTCGTGAAGTGATGAAGCAAACAGGCAGAATTGCGGTAGCCAAAGTCGTCCTGCGCGATCGCGAGGACCTGGTCGCACTCTTTCCACATGATGATGGCCTGGTATTGCAAAAGCTTCGCTATCCGCATGAGCTTCGGAAAATGGAAGATGTACCTGAGCTTGAGAACGTCCAAAAACTTGATGCCGACAAACTCAATAAGAACGAATTGGAACTCGCTACCACACTTGTGCATCAGATGGCGACCACGCTCTCAGAGGTTGATACCGAAGACAACTATTTCAACGCACTCAGAACGCTCGTAGATTCGAAGATTAAAGGACGCGAGGTTACCGAGATTGAAGAAGTTGACGAGGTTCCGAGACTTGATCTTATGAGTGCGCTGAAGAAGAGTTTGGAGGCATCACCACTCACTCTCGTACGGTCCAAACCCGTCGAAACAACAAAAAAGAAAATCGCCTAACCGCTACCGTCGCCCAACCGAAACTACACACACCCAAACACCCTTTCACCGAGGGAAGAGCCCAAATGTGCCCAAACGAATCCGTTACCTACGACACCGGTTTGCAACTTCTACCTGGCACACAGGAACTCATCGCAAATATCAGGGCTACGATAAACTCCGCGACCACACTAACAACCAACAGTCTGCTCACCAGGGCAACTCACTACCTGGGCTCTCCTATCAGCTCCGGTAACTACGATTTTCGCTACCTATACGACGCGCTCGAGGTTGCTCTCTATCAGATAATCGAAGAGCGAGCGCTTACACTTCGCTCGTTAGAACCCGCCGCCGCTCTCCATCAACTCGATACGTTAATGAGTCTGTTGCCAACGCAACGAGTTCGCACCACAGAACAGAATCAGTTTCAACAGTTCTCCACGCCGGCACCACTCGCTTTCGTTGCAGCCTGTCTCGCAATTCCGGCAACGACTGACACCACACCCATCTTGCTTGAGCCGTCCGCAGGGACCGCCGCTCTCGCTTCAATTGCACGCGCCTTCGGCTGTAACGTATTTACGAACGACCTTTCCCCGACCCGACGCGCATTCCTCACTTATCTAAAATTCCCGGTCTACGACCTCGATGCCGAATACCTCAATGACCTGCTCCCTGTGGAGTGTCGACCAGACATCGTCCTCATGAATCCGCCCTTCAGTGCAACAGCCGGTCGACTATCTGAAAACAACAATGGACACGGAGCGCAACATCTTGAATCTGCTCTCTACCGCCTTAACGAAAATGGGCGACTGGTCGCGATCACAGGTTGCGGCATGGCCCTCAACCGCCCCCGTATAACGGATTTTTGGCAACGCTTAGCTAAACAGTACCGAATCCGTCTGAATCTTACCTTGCCAGCTCCGACCTTTGCGAAATTCGGCACGGCATGGGAAACCCAGTTAATTGTTATCGACAAAACAGGCCCCACTCCTGGCGCCACCTGGAACCAGCAGGTTGATAACATTCGCCACGGTTCAGCAACCCTCCTGGAAATACTCACCCTGTCTAAAGAAGGCAAGCTATTTTCTGAACCAGCAAAAGGTTCGGCAACGACCACTGCACCGACAAATACCACTCCCTCACGCAACATCGAAGCCGGAACCAAAGAAGCCTGTCCTATCCCATCCGAGACGACTGACACTCAGGACGAGGACACTGATAACCCTGACGCCTTCGTTCCCTACATCTCAGCACGATTAACCGGAGGAATAGACCATCCAGCACCACTCGTCGAAACAGCAGCGATGGCTGCCGTCATTCCGCCACCTATAACCTATCGCCCACACCTCGATCCCCAATTAGTAATTGAGGGTGCTCTCTCAAACATTCAACTCGAACGAATCTGCTACGCCGGCCAAAGACATGCACAACGTCTGCCGAGCGGTGCGCGCGCCGCTTACCTTCTCGGTGACGGAACGGGCTTTGGCAAAGGTCGATGCCTCGCCGGCATGATTATTGATAATCACAATCAAGGCCGCAGGCGAACCCTCTGGCTCAGCATAAGCAATCAACTCCTTGAATCTACGCGCCGCGATCTCAACGATCTAAATGCAGCTCATATTGTCTTACATCAATTGAACGAATGGGACGTTAACGAAGCGCTCAATTTCGAAGACGGAGTAATCTTCTGTAGCTACAACACCCTAATCGCCAAGAGCAAAATCAGTGAGAAGACCCGGATGCAGCAACTCATTGAATGGCTTGGCATTGATGGTCTGGTTATTTTCGATGAATGCCAGAGAGCACAACACGCTTTGGCTACTTCGCAGGGAGAAGCAACACAAACCGGTACGGCCGTACTCGAACTACAGCACCATTTCGCACGCCCCGACCTTCGCTTTGTCTACTCATCAGCCACCTCAGTCGTTGAAGTGGCCCATATGTGCTACATGGACCGCCTTGGTCTGTGGGGACCCGGCACCAGCTTCCCGGCAGGCTTCGAACAGTTCATGAGCGAAATAGAGGCTGGCGGGTTAGGCGCTCTTGAGATGGTTACAAGGTCGATGAAGGCTTTAGGGATGTCTCACGCCAGCACCCTTAGCTATGGTCGCGATCCCGTGTCAGGCTTGGCTGTCGAGTATGCAGAAGTCTTTCATGAGCTAACCGAGCAGCAGCGCGAGATCTACAACAATGCCGCCGCCGCGTGGCAGGTAGTTCTCCAGAACATCGAAGTTGCTCTCAAATTAACAGAAGCCGGCTCTCGCAAACGCGCGTTCGCTGTATCGCATTTCTGGGCGCAGCATCAAGCATTTTTCCGTCAAGTCATAACTGCCTTCAAAGTTCCCGAATGCATTAGACAAATTGAGGCCGCGCTCACACGTGGCGAGAGCATTGTTATCTCCATAATCGGCACTGCCGAAGCCAAAAGCAAGGTGCTTGTTGCGAAGGCTACCGCCGAAGGCAATCGGCTTGAGGATCTGGATTTCTCCCCGCGTGCAACTCTATGCGCTCTCGTAGAACGAGCATTTCCCGTAGACCTCTACCACGAGAAAAAAGATCCAGTCAGTGGCAATAAGATCCGCGTCCCGGTAACCGATGGAAACGGAAGACCCGTTCAAAGCAAGGTAGCCATTCGTCTCCGCGACGCGCTCTTAGAAAAGCTCTCTGATCTGGTGCTGCCCGAAAACCCGCTCGATCAAATAATCAACTACTTTGGAGCGGATCACGTCGCTGAAATCTCCGGACGCCGCAAACGCCTAATCCGTGATCCGACGAACAATGAGGTTCGTTACGTTTCGCGGGCGCCTAAAGGCGTTCCGATGAACAGAATCAATGTTCACGAAAACGAACAATTCCAGAATGGCGCGAAACGGATTGCGATCATAACTGCCGCAGGATCAACCGGTATTTCCTTACACTCGTCTTTAACGGCAATTAACCAGCAGCGACGTTGCCAAATTGTATTGGAGCTCGCGTGGTCGGCAGTCCTGCAGATGCAAAGTTTTGGCAGGACGCATCGTAGCTTTCAGAAGTATCCCCCCAAATACATCCTTCTCTCCACTGATCTCGGAGGCGAAAGACGATTCTCGGCTACGATCGCTCGCCGGCTCTCGTCACTCGGCGCTTTGTGCAAAGGAGATCGCAACGCCGCGGATGGCGGTACCCAGCTCTCACGCTATACCTTCGAGAGTTCGCTTGGCCGAGGCACGCTCGCCTTACTCTATCGTCGGATCTCGGATGGTGTCGTCATTCCCGATCTCGCTAATCCTATGGATGCACTGCGCGACATGGGAATCTTGAATAAGGATGGAGAAATTAATGATCGTGATCGATACCACATTCCGCGTTTCCTAAATCGTCTGCTCAGTCTCGATTGCGATCGCCAGAACGCTTTGTTTGCGTACTACGCGACCCTCTTCGATCAATGCGTGGCTCATGCTAAGGCTTCCGGAACTTTCGACGAAGGCGTACAAGACATCAAAGCCATCTCAATTACGCTCGCCGGCGAACCAGAACTCGTCTACATTGACGAAACCACCAAAGCGGAAACTCTTCATTACACCCTTTCTGTAGAAACACGATCTACACGTATCAGCGCGGACGAAGCAAAGTCACTACTCGAACAGTCCATTGGCGGATTCTATCGCCAGACAAATGGCAGCATAATTCTCGCGACCAAGTCCGGCACTCACACCGACCATGAATCAGGAAACACAGACGTAACTTACGCGGTCACCAAACCCGAAGAAGCAAGAGCGTATTACATCAAGGATACTGAGCTTGCGAAATACAAGAAGGTCAATGCCCACTCTGCCTTAACTTGGTGGAACCTTTACTGTCAGACTGTTCCCGAAACATCCCTAAAGCAAATGCATCTAATCGCAGGAGCGATACTACCGCTGTGGCAACGGCTAAAGACCACGCGCGACGCTCAATTGAAAGTGGTTCGAGTCGTCACCGAGGACAACCACCGCATCGTCGGCGTCGTGATTCCCCCAAACCGTGTCCAACAGATTCTCCGAGCGCTGGGAATTGCGACCACCATTTCAGATCCAGCGGAGATAATTGATGCAGTTCTCAAAGACGACGACCAGATAGCCTTGGTCGAAAGCTTGTCTCTTTGCCGTTCCAAGGTTTATGGAACCCAATATGTGGAACTTCGGGGTGTGACTTCTCACAAATTCGCTCAACTCCGACAAATGGGCCTACTGAACATGAAGATCGAGTTTCGGGAGCGATTCTTTCTGCCTGATGAACGCGATCAAGCTCTCGAACTGCTTGCACAACTACTCAAGCTCTATCCAATCGTCGCACCTGAAATTGAGAATCCTCATGAAGTACCACTCCCATCGACCGAATTCCGCGCCCTGGCTCACGCTGAGACTGCGAACATCTTCGATTTACTTCAATCACCCGCAATACTTCCAGTGAATGACGTACTCCCTCCGGTTAATGAGGTACAACCTTCCAACCGTACCGAGGCGAAGCCGCTCACTCCCACCGAAATTCATGTTGAGACGCATGAGATCTTTTATGCGTCAAATTCTCCACAGCAAACATTCTGGGACTTGGCGGCTTAGATTCCTTTCCACCTAAACACCAAAAAGCAGCGGACAGTAAACCTCGTCTCAAGCAAAACAGCGTCTTCAGACACACAGACAATGAATAAAACTCAAAATCCTAACTCACCCACATCCCTCAGCGTCACAACTGACCCAATTGACACACTGGAGCGGATTGTAACGTGGCCTGCTAATTCAAATAGTGATCCAGACGTGATGGCAGAGGCACTTGATAGCATTCAACAACTTGCCTATGACGCTGTTGAGGCTTTCAGATCGCAAGCGCCCGTAGCCAACACAAACAAAGAACTTGCCAAGCTGCTCATCAGTGCCGCCTCTGCTTTGAACCACGGACGGCACGCCACTGCAAGCACGAAGGTCGCGGCAGTCTATAAAGCACTCGTCTCCGCCAATGACGGAGCCGCAATCTTGTCTCGTCACCGTCCGATAATTCCTGGTGAAGACACTTACGGCCCCTTTCTCATGTTCGATGATTTCCGTTCAGCCATGCCCTCTACCCAAGCAGCGCACGTCATTTCGCATTTGATCACCAACGGCCGCTCTTATTGCGGTCAGTCCGATTGCCCTTGTGGACCAGTGGACCCACCACATGACAGCTAATTCACGGCTCCTACGAAAACTGATTGATCATTCGACACAGCGATGGACCAAACCAAAGCCAACCAATTCAAACAGGCGATCATAGCCAGGGCGACCGAATTGGGCATGGACCTAAATCACCGGAACACCTGTTCCCCTGGTATTAAAGCTCTCGCCCAAATGAACGCGATCGTTTTGCGCTATCCACATCTCTTAGAAGCCTTCGAAGATGATTTGCTCGTTCACGATTTGCGCATACTGTCTTCACCAGACGCACCTCAACGGTTTGTATGGACTATCCGACCAGGCGGCACGACTGTCTTTTTTCCAGATGCCGGAGCAGGCCGCGACTTTCTAAACTTCATGCGAATTTCAACTAGCAGTTTCGCCTTCGCCTTCGACGGCGACAAACTCGAACCAGTCCTCAACCCGGACTACGCCGCACAGTTCCTGGAAGAACCAGAAGCAGAAGCGGCATGAACATGCTCGCACCGGAGAAGACCTATGTGTTGCTGTGGAAAACCGGTAGTCAATGGAGAACCTGGCTACAAATGGAACTTTAACGATAAGCCCGGCGTGCGACATGTGGATCCGCCTTCATTAACGGATCATGACACGTTGATACGCGATGAGCCCGGAAGATGCGGCGGAATCGATTCCCACTGCCATCACTACCGCTTAGTTAAGTCTTTCAGTTCGTTAATGCTGCTGGTTCGACATGGTGGCGGGGATGAGCGACTGCACCTATCCGGCCCACTGGAAAGCGTTTTCAACCGCCTCGACTCGACTGATTGCTACTGGATATTGAACGCAATCTATCACTCGTACTCGGACGGTAGAAAATTCGGTTCCGAACACTCTACTGCTACCTGGCGCAAAGCGGCCGCGGAGAAGCGAATTAGGACACGCAAACAACGCGGAGGCGATAGCGTTCGCGTTTGGATTGCCTGAACGTTGCGCGACAATTTCTAAAGCAACACTCTTACTCCAAACCAAACCAAATATTAAGCGGACTGTAATTACATAGCTTTCGGGGCCGGAAGGCTGCTGCAAGAGATGGCATACGATCATGATATTGGCTCGCGGACTTAGCCCCGAAAACAACATTACGCGCAACAACAACGCGTCACCCCACGTTGGCTACCTTGGGTCGCGACCGCATCTAAATCGAATTCACACTAGGAGTCAGTTCCATTGCCACGAAAATCATTAACGACGCTCACCGATAATCCCGACTTCATCGCAGGCATTTACAATTACTGCGATCGTTGGTGCGAACGATGTCCCTTAACTTCTCGCTGCCTGGTCTACGCAACCGAACAGGACGATTACCAATCACTTACTTCACGCGACACGGAAAACGCCGACTTCTGGCAAAACCTCATGCTGTATCGCGCTCAGGCAGACGAACTCATTCCAGAGTGGGCCAAGCAAGCTGGAATTGACCTTAACGCCGCAGAAGAACAGCAGACCGCACGTACACGAAGAAAACCTAGCGTTGATAGGCATCCATTGGTAAAAGCCGGGAAGGAGTACGCGACTGCCGCCAGTGACTGGTTCCGCGAACTCGATCAAACGATCGATTTCAGCATACTCACCTTCATTGCCAATGCTGCCGACGCTACCGCCACTGGTACTACGCTCGACGGAGAAGTAACACAACCGTTCGACTCTGCGCGCGAAGTCATACATTGGTATCAGTACCAAATCTCAGTAAAAACAATGCGCGCACTCTCAACCTGCGACGACGAGCGAGACGATTCGGAGACCGACGATCTTCTCAAAGATTCTGACGGCTCAGCCAAAGTGGCGCTTATTGGCATCGATCGATCAATTGCGGCCTGGCGCCTTATGCAACTTTCGTTGCCTGAACGTGCAGAATCAATTGTGCCGCTGATCCTACAACTTGCGCGTTTGCGAAATCGTCTGCTTAAGAGCTTTCCCAACGCATCAGAATTTATTAGACCTGGATTTGATGAACTCTTGCCCTCACAAATCAAGTCCTAGCTCCAGTCTCATGCCCGCCCGCCAAACACATTACAAATAGCGGCGAACAGTCTCACGCAAACGCACTGCGCCAACCGTAAGGAGCATAACGTGACATTCTCAGATGACGATGATCCGACCCAGGAAGAACGGATCGCAAGACTCCGTGCCGAATTGGAAAAACTTGGCGGCTCCACCATCTCACTTGAGGCGATGCCGGCCGATGTGGAAGAAGAGTTTCTTCGCCACGTATTGGAGCGTGAAACCACCGAAGCCGTAACACTGTACGATCAGCTCAAACGTTCCGGCACGGAGCTACTACCGCCTGACCAACTCGACGACACCACCCTAACAGGTGACTTGTCAAAGCTCATCCAGCGATTGGCTACGCTCGGCGTCTATCTAATTCACACTAACCATCTGAGTGATCGAGAACTCTACGAATATCTCTATCACGAAGGTTTGCGTGAAGAGGCTAGCTTATTCCCTGAGAATCCCACCTATGCTTACATCATCGACCTCACTGGTAGCGGTAGCGATGAAGATATTCTGATCTACCTGAAGCACTACGCTGACGAGCAATCTCGAAACGACTGGGCACACGATTGGCCGGACCCTCCACTTCCCGCGCATGAGGACCCGCCATTTGATCGCGACTCCTCGCTACCACAATCACCCGTTGGTTAGTACTCCCGAGCCACGCACGAAAGGACCCATAACTAATGCAATTCGTAGTGAGTAAACAGAACCTTGAAAAAGAACTCGCGTTCCTGCAGGGGATTGTTGAAAAGAAGAACACAATACCGGTGCTGTCAAACATACTCATCGAATCGGCTGGAAAGCGTTCGATAAGAATTACTGGCACCGATCTCGACGTCACTCTTCGCTGTGATATGCAGGCCGAAGAAATCACCACCCCCGGTTCCATTTGCGTGCAGGCCAGAAAACTCTTCGAAATCGCACGCCTGCTTCCCGACGCACCAGTCAGTTTCAAAAAGCAGGACAACGAATGGGTGACAGTGAAGTGCGATCGCGCTCGTTACAAAATGGTGGGTGTCGCCAGGGATGTGTTCCCTGAAGTCCCATCCTTCACCACAGCCTCCACCAACATTCCGGCTGGCCTATTCAAGACGTTCATCGATCGAACAATCTTCGCCATCACTCACGATGAGTCACGCTATACGCTCTCGGGCGCTAAGTTCGTCCTCGATGGTACCACTGCCAGAATGGTTACCACTGACGGGCATCGACTTGCCTTTATTGAAAAGACCGGCATCGTTAGAAACGGCGAGAAAGAGACGATCGACACACTCATTCCACGCAAGACCTTGGCTGAGTTAACAAAACTAGCCGCGCAGTTTAATGAAGAGATCAACCTCGGTATGGACGACAACCATATCTACTTCCAGGTCGGTCCACGACTCTTGATTTCGCGTATGCTCTACGGGCAATTCCCCAACTATGAGATGGTAATGCCCAAGAACAACGATAAGTCCGTCCAGTTCAACATCAGCCTGCTCAGAAATGCCATTCGTCGCGTTGCGTTAATGGCCGACGATAGATCGCACGCCATTCGCTTCCACCTTGAACCAAACCAGTTAATCGTTAGTTCTCAAACCCCGGAAGAAGGCGAAGCAAACGAGACCATCCAAATCGACTACCCCGGCGAAGGAGTTGACATCGGCTTCAATGCTCAATACCTCCAGGATTTCCTAAATGTAGTCGGCGAAGCGCAGGTTGTCTTTGAGTTCAAGGATGGCAGCACACAAGCGCAACTACGTCCCTCCGAAAAAGGGGACTACGACTACAAGTACATCGTCATGCCCATGAGGATTTAGGATCAGTAATTGCGCCCCTTTTTCGTTGCCACTATTCACCTAATAATTATCCGCCGCCCGGCCCACAGAACAAATGAACGACCGCTTACTCGAAGGACTTATTCGAACGTGCATCCGTGTGAGTCGGGCGCGCTTTTACGTTGCACTTGAAAACAACGACTCATCCTCTGGCTTTCACCCTCAGTCAAACCACCGATCAGAAGCTCTTCGCGAGGCCGAAGCTCACCTTCGTCGTTATCCAGTATGGCTCGTCGCACGAGTCTATAACCGAGACACCAATGCATTAATCAAGACTATTCGACAGGACCAGCTATGACTGATAACAGCTTTATCGGTAAGGCAACCTACTCGCCTGAAGACAACAAGCTTAGAATCTATCCAGACTCCCGTTTACCAAGAGACATCTACCAGCGTGTCCGAAACGCCGGTTTCATTTGGGCGCCCAAACAAGAGCTGTTTGTCGCACCCGCTTGGACTCCTGCCCGAGAAGACTTCCTGATTGAGATGTGCGGCGAGATCGGCGACGAAGATACAAGTCTCGTCGAGCGCGCTGAGGAACGCGCTGACCGTTTCAACGATTACAGCCAAAAACGACTGACGGAAGCTAATGGTGCGCAGAATGCAGTTAGCGCGATCACGGAAGCTATCCCACTAGGTCAACCCATCATTGTCGCTCATCACAGCGAAGCCCGAGCCCGCCGCGATGCCGACCAAATCGAACGCACCATGAGGAAGGCGGTAACCCTCTGGGAAACATCTGAATACTGGACCATGCGCGCAAAGGGCGCCTTGCGTCATGCAAAGTACAAAGAACGCCCGGACGTACGAGCCCGTCGCATCAACAAGATCGAAGCGGACAAACGCAAGCGCGAACGAACAAAGGCTGACTGCGAAGAAAAGCTCCTTGCCTGGCTTAATGACGGCAAGCCCTTAACCCATGAACGCGCCCGAGCTATTGCTAATTTCGAAAGGCTCAATACCCATCGCTGCTATCTACTAGCCGAATTCCCACGCAATCCACCCGCAAGCCAGTATGAAGGATCGATGAGTCTTTGGGCCGCATTGGGCGACGATACCCAACACGCCATCATCACACCTGACCAGGCACACCAGATCGCGCTCGTAGGACATAGTCGGTTGATCGATCATTGCATCAGGTGGATCAATCACTACAAAAACCGTCTCACCTATGAACGAGCCATGCTCGACGATCAGGGTGGGTTGCCAGCAGAAAAGTTTGACATACAGCCAGGTGGAATGGTCTTGACTGGCAACGACTGGTCGACCGTCATACGAGTAAACCGATCGAACGGTGCGATCTCCAGCGTTACGACCAATGCTCGATACATCCGCATTAAGAAAATCGAGACAATAAAGGACTATAAACCGCCCACGGACGAAGATACGCTAAAGGTAAAAAATGCGACTGCACTAGCCCCCTTGTGTAACTACCCCGGCGACGGTTTCAAAGAGATCACAAGAGCCGAATGGAGGCGACGTTATTCAGACGGCAAAGGCACACAGGACGTTGAAGCAACCGAAACCACCGCCCGTCATCGCGTTCGCTACTTCTATACAATGTACGGGAAGCCGCCCATCGAGCGAATTTTTATCACCGACGAAAAACGCAAGGATCCACCCCGCTTCTCTGGCGTGCCCGCCGTAAAACCCGAGTTGCCGACTGAGCGCATAATTCCTCAAAGAGTCTCTGAACCTGCGCCCCCAAAACCCGACTCAAAAGCGTTCGACGACATGCGCGACTCTCTTCGCGCTGGCATTCAGATCGTACGCGCGCCTCAGTTATTTCCGACCTCCGAAGCGCAAGCAACCTACATGGTCGAACTACTCGATCCGAAGCCAGGAGAAGACATATTGGAGCCACAAGCGGGAACAGGTGCTCTGATTAAGCCGCTTGCCAACTCCTTATGCCGGATCACCGCTGTTGAAATAAACCTGGTGCTTGCCGACCAATTACGAGTGCGATGGGAGACGACCAAAGACGGCAGCGAGTTCAATCCCGCGCCGCTCAAGGTTGTGTGCGCTGACTTTCTTGAATGTAACGGCAACCTCGGAAAGTTTGACCGCATTATCATGAACCCGCCCTTCGGCGACGCTGCGGATATCAAACATATCAAGCACGCGATCGGCTTCCTCAAGCCGGGCGGTCGATTGGTTGGGCTCTGCGCGAACGGAACCCGCCAACAGCAACAACTCAGGCCCTTGGCTGACTACTGGGAAGATCTGCCGCCCGGCTCATTCAGTGACCAGGGCACCAATGTAAACGTGGCACTGTTGGTTATCAACGCGCCTAACGAACCCACCAGACCACCCGAGCCCGGTCGGTTGTTCTGACCTCCTCCACCGAACCGAACTCATATCGCTCGCATCTAGGTGTCAGAATGCCGACAACCAGCCGGGAATCCCACCGCAAGGATTCTTACGGCGTAAGAATTCCTGACACATACGCTCACCCAATACATCGCAAGGATTTCTTTACCGCAAGAATTCGTCCCTCCGTCAAATCCAACCACCAGCAAACCGCCCACGCTCCAAAATTTCCAGACACTCCGGTGAATCCTCAAGCGACGTTTTTAGCTTCCCTCAACCTACCCGCCGCAGCGAACTTCAAGCTCATGCCACAGGACCATCGAAACAGCTCTCCGTCTCTTCCAATCAACAGTCCCGCCAGTTCAACAAATGGTCCACAACCCACCATAGGACCCGCCCTCACATCACCCACTCAGCTACCCTCAAATTGTCTGAATCCTTTCACTGCGTAAGAATCCAATCAATTTTTTTCTAAAAAACGTATGCCTCGACACAGCGAAGCCCCCTAAGTCATATATTTTTTTTAATCAGCATTTACAGCCCTCTAACCCAAATTACACTCAACGCCAACCACTACTTTCACACTCTGCGGCACATCCCTTGTAAAGCTCACCACGCCGATCACGATCGTCACAAACAAGAATGAACACCAACCACCTAAAAACACTACTCGCACGGAGCAAGAAAAATGAACACCGCTACCCGTAATCCCATCATCCCTTTCGAACCCAAGGGCCGACACGAAGAAGTCACTGCCAAGGTCGTTCGGATGATGCTCAAATATGAATTGATACGAGTCCAGCTCGAGAGTAACCTCGTCGACCTTGACTCCAACCAGCGCGCCGCCAGACGCCAGGAAGCCATACAACTTCGCATCACCGGTTTCCGCACCCAACGTGAAGCTCGAGAGCAGGGGATGCCCTTCACATACGACGATGACCTCTTACGCCGAGAAGCGATTCGAATGGCTTACTTGCTGGTGAGAAATGAGACAGAAGAAGCCCAGCGCATTGAAGAGCAAGTTCTAGCAATCTCGGTCAACGAAGCTCTTTACGGAATGGACGACGAACTGATCACATTTGCAACCGCGGCCTGAACCCCCGCCAAGCACGCGACCTTTACAACGAGAATCCTATGAACTACGCCACCGCAAAAACAACCGAACACCACAACACTGATGAGCTAATCGAGCACCTTCGTCAGGAGATTAAAAACTCCACCACGATCCAAGATGGCTTGACTGCCATTACCACATTCTTGGAGTCACTCGACGTCACCATTGAGCGCATTATCCTCGTTCGAAATGGTCAGACTTCAGAAGCTACCCTCAACGAGAATGCCTCCGGAATCCGTCGCGAATTCAAGGCTCACTTACAAAACACCGAACTAACCGTAGTCTGCATCAACACCATTACCTCGACCCTTAACCCGATTCTTCAAACACTTGTCACTTCTGCGACAGCCGCGTTTCAAGACTGCACCGCACTCCAAGTCCAGTCTCAGCTTCCCTGCAATCCCCCAACATCACGAATGATTGGCGACAGCCCACAAATGCACCAACTATCGCTTGAACTTGCCCGCGCTGCTCGCTCGAATCATAGTGTTTTCATCGAAGGCGAATCCGGCACCGGTAAAACTACAGCCGCATTAATGCTTCATGAACAAAGTCCCAGGTTCCGCAGAAGGTTTGTCGACATCAACTGCGCTGCGCTGCCTGAAGCATTGCTCGAAAGCGAACTCTTTGGCTATGAAAGAGGCGCTTTCACGAGCGCCGCAGGAACAAAGAAAGGCTTGTTTGAGATTGCGAATGGTGGAACTCTTTTTCTCGACGAAATTGGCGACATGAAACCAGAGCTACAAGCAAAACTCCTCACTGCAATTGAAGGCAAGAAAATACGGCGCCTCGGGAGTACGAAGGATGTGCCTTGTGACGTCCGCATAATCACGGCTTCCTCACGCAACATTCAATCAATGATTCGTACCGGCGCCTTCCGGGAAGATCTGTTCTACCGCATCGCGGTCCTCAAAATCACAATTCCTCCCTTACGCGAGCGCCCCTCAGATATTCCTGCGCTGGTCCACCATCGGCTTTCTGTTGAACAACAACTCGCCGGACGCAGTACTCCATACCAAATCGCGGAACTTGCGCTTAAAGCATTGGCCTTCTATGAATGGCCAGGAAACATCAGAGAGCTTCACAATATTGTCTCGCGGCTCGCCGCACGAATAGATAGCGACGTACCGATCACGCACCAAGACGTACTGTCCCAATTGCCTCAACAACATCAATTGCCTTGGGAAACAATCGGCGGCGATTCAATTTTCCTGCCGCCCGCCGCTCGGATTATCAATCCAGGCGAAGACCTTTCCGCCTTCATTGCACGGATCCGATTGCTTGCCATCGACTCCACCGTACAAGCAACTGGCAATGACGGTAAAGCAGCTCACCGCCTCGGCTACCGCCGAAGCTCACTTGTTGAACTTAGGACCCAACTCATGAAAGGAAATTATCGCGGCGCCAAAACAAAGTCTCTCGACAATCCTGATCAACCATCATTACCAGTAGCCTGATCCACTGTACGGAGTACGCACCATGTCAACATGCATCTCCAAAGATACTGTTCACGAAGCTCAAATCATTACCGCAGAGATCTGGCAGTCAGCGCCGTGCGCTGAAATCATGCTTGTCATGCTTTCAGAATCCCAACTCTTCCAGAATTCCACCCATTACCTGTCACAACTCTATCTCTTCGCCGCATCGTGTGCGCGCAGGGTAAACCACTTGCTGCACGATGTAAGAAGCCAAGAGGCAATTTGTGCCGCCGAACTATTCGCGATTGACTCAACCACTCAAACACATCTGCTCAATTCACATCGGGCTGCTTACGCTGCCGTGCTTGACCTCGCGAATAATTCTCCAGCCATCTCGACAAACATTCCGGAGCACGACCGCGCAGCAACTAGCCAGACTCTCTTCGCTGGCGCTCTCTTACACGCAGCAGCAGCCGCATCTATGGCCTCCACCCCTTCACATCTAACGGCCCCGCTCCGAGCAGCACAAACCTCAGCGCACTATGCTATTGCCGCTTTGTATTACGAACAACTCAGCTACGACTCCGACTCGACATTGATATCTCAGGTATTTGACGAGGAACAGCATCGCCAATCTCAGTCGCTACGCATTTTTCTAGGTAATCCGTTTGACCCCAAACGATGGCCACCATTCACAATTCCAAAAATCACCTCCCGACTTAGAAAACCAAGCCGCTACCAAGTTAAGGATTAAATTCCAAATGATAAAATTGACCATCAACTGACCCATGTACGACACAACACAAATCCCTTCTACGCATCAGTCGCTAACCGCGTCATTCGACGAATTCGGCGCATACGGATCCGTCTTTGCATCAGACTCGGAGCACGACATACCACAACCATCAAACCTCTACAACGAACCCTAATCACCCGGAGAATACAGCACGGCCAAACAACCCTGAGATGACAAGCTGATTACCGCCATCCCGCTCGACCGCGACGCCTATTTACGCTAAACGTCCAAGGGTGCTCGCGTCTTACTTTCACCACGGGCCGCCACTACCACTGAATCTCAAACGCCGGCACGGCTACACTGACAACCCCACGTTAACCCACGCTCCAAAAGTTTCACTTGCTCACAACTCCCGTCTAAGTTCGCGACCGCGCCGGCATTCGCCGAGCGGCTCGATTCGTTGCAGCGTGATCACCACTTGAAGCTCTCACTTCTCACCGTCTGTTTACATCAACAAAAATAAGCGGACCTCAAATACTCGCTTTCAAAAACCGAGACCCTACAAACTTCAAATCAATGACAAACGCCAGCCCCATACCACCCGATACGTCAAAACTTGCAGTGCTCGTCAACCCCGATCGCCTTCGGTCCAGTGTCAAACGGCTCTTTCGCAACCGAATCGACGAAGTGCTCTCGGAGCTGTTTCAGAACAGCCAAAGATCGAACTCAACTACCGTCGACATCCTCACAACTGATACCGCGTTCACCATCCAGGACAACGGACATGGTCTATTAAACGGGATCGACGGCTTTCATACGCTTCTCAAACTTGCCGAATCCAACTTTGATAATGAAACCATCAATGATCAGGATCCGATGGGCCTCGGCATCGTCAGCCTCTTGACCCACGACCAAGTCAGTCAAGTGACATTCAGTTCCAACAATCTCGAACTCACGATTAAAACGGATCAGTGGTGGAACGATCCTAATTACTATTCAAGCTGGTACGAACGAATCGTTACACTTGAAGAGCCTGTCAAGGGTCTACGGATTACCGTGACTTGCTCACCGGAACTAATCAAAGCGCTCCATAAGGCTTTGGAACCAAAGGATCAACTGTACTCTTTCAGCGACGAGGTCTATAAGAGTTCAAGTCCGGCCCAGGGCTACTCAGGCATCCTGAATATCACCCTTAACTCAGCACCAGTACAAACAAAGCTGCCAGTCTGGACCAGACTCACAGACCGCCTCATCTCCACCACTTACAAAGGTTCTAAACTGAAAATTGGCTACGCTTCCTACGGCCGCTCAACTATCCTCTGGTACGGTCAACTTATCATCCTCCGCGCACTCGCTGACTCCTTTGCATTCCATCTGGAAGTTAAATCCGGCCGTCCAGTGAATCCGCTATCTCCAAGCCGTGCAGGTATCATCCAGGATGCTGCTTACAACGAGCTGATCGCCTTCATCAAGGTCGAGATCTTGAACTTCGTTTTTGACCCTGCCAACCGTTCCAAAATCAAGCCAGCTCACGTCGAAGGCTGCTACAAACTCGACGCAGCCTACTCACTCGCAAACTGCCCTTACTTCGTCGCCGAATCAATCCAAACGATCGACAACCCTAACTCCTTCGAACAATTCAAGGGCACCGATGAATTCGATGTTCCTCCTATCCTCAACATCTTCACATACGATCAAGCCCCGCTACTTCTAGACGACCAAGTAGTTGTCGAACTGCCATCCGGAACCTCTGACGCCGAACACGGACTGCAATCCTTTCTCCGTAACACCGGACCTACGTACAAATTATCTTCCGGCGACGAAACGAGACTCGCGATTGGAAAACTGTGGTGGAGGCCCAGGGGAGAGCCACAACATCACTGGTTTTATGCCCCCGGCGAATACGGAATCTCCTACGAAGCGGACACACCGCCTGAGAGCTGGGCGTCAATTACTACTTCACCGGTTTTTGTTTTTAACGACACTAATAGCTTTGACGCCGCCGAGGTCGACTTTGTGGTAGGCACAAACAGCAGCCCGTTTGAGTTTCTTCGGACTGATGCGTGGGCTGCATTCTCTCCGCATGACGATGAGTCCTACGATCCGCAACAGGAGTCGTATCAAGAATCCCTCGACTACTTGATCCGCGACATCATTGGGAATTGCGTACCCAAAGATTTCAAGCTTTACCAAATCAGCCGATTTTTGAAAGATCCAGCTGCACCGATCATCGAGATCAAATACCACTTCAAGAGTAATGGAGAATTTGTTAATCCAAGGCGCGCTTATAAGCCCAACCAACGCGGCACACTCAACCCCGCAGAGATCACGGTAAAAACGTCCACTGGCGAGCGGATTCGACTCAAACTCTATTGACCAGCAGATCCAACGAGTCAATCCAATAAGCGGGCGGTCAGCGCGAGGTACATTGATCAGGTACTTGGAGAATCCAACGTATGATGAACGACCATCGTGCCTATCGCATTATGAACGTCGACACGGCGCACGATCTCGCTGAAAAACTTTCTACACCAGGTCGCACATGGTGTCTTTGCGCCGCGTTTCGCTATAAAGGTTTGCTCTTTCTAAACGACGCGTTCAGCGCAGATGGAGCGCAGGAATATGCCGTCGTGCGAGAGTCAGATAACCAACAGATCGAAAGCATAACGTTCAGTTGGATCTCAATAGCCCAAGCTACACACTCCATCGAAGAATTGGAAAAAGGTATTAGCTGTCCTGGGTTCCCAGTAGTCCCTCTAAAGACAGCCCATCCCGTAGATGGTCCTTGCCGCTTGTGTGCTTAGCGCAGCACTTTATCCACTCAACCACTCCTTCGTCCGAACCAAAACAGTGATCGCTAATATCTCACGTCGCGGCAGCATCGTTGACGCGATCGACTTCTACTGCGGATTCGGTGGTTCATCGCAAGGCATAAAGGCTGCTGGCGCCGTCATAGTGGCCGCAGCTAATCATCTGGACATCGCGATTCAGTGTCATGGGGCCAACTTCCCCGAGGTCAATCATTACCGCGCCGATTTAGTCAATTCCGATAGCGCCGACTACATGGACGCGGCAGAACTGCCCGCCGCGCGATTCGCGTGGTTCTCACCTGGGTGTACCCATCACTCGCCTGCCAACGCTAAAAAGATATACCAACGCGGGCGCCAAGCTGCGCTCTTCGAAGAGCACGACTTTGACGAGGTCGCATATGCAAATAGCGAACGCAGCCGAGTCACAATGTCCTGCGTACTTCGCTACGCTGACAGACATAGACCAGAAATCCTTGTAGTTGAAAACGTGGTTGAAGTTACTCTCTGGGGACCCGGCCGCGATGGTTCTACCTTCGCCTGGTGGAAACGCACACTCGCAAACATCGGCTACGAAATAGAATTTCTCTTCCTCAACAGTCAGTTCTTCCCACCGTGCCCGCAGTCACGCGATAGGCTGTACATTGTTTGCTGGCGCAAAGGAAATACCCGACCCAACCTTGATTACAGACCCCTCGCATTTTGTACCAGCCAGCGCTGCGGCGGTCGCCATGTCTACGCCGTTCAAACCTGGAAGAAACCAACCAAAGCTTGGCCATTACCGAGATGGGGCAAATACAAACGCCAGTACGTCTATTGCTGCCCGGCCTGTTTGGGCCAGGTCGAGCCGGCCGCATACCCTGCTTATACCGCAATCAACTGGTCCAATTTAGGTCCAACACTAGGCGAACGCGCGGAACTGGGAATGAATGACCTGGCCACTACCACTGTCGACCGCATACGTCGAGCACTCGCCAAGTTCAGTGGAACCCCGCCCTTTATTATCCCGACAAAAAGCGTTTGGGGAACAGATCGATCGGTTATACAACCATTCACTGCGCAAACGACTCAGCAAGACAAGGCACTGGTCAGCGCCATCATCAAAAACAATGGCGCACCCAACGAAGCCAAGTACCGGGCTCTGTCACCAGCCACGCCGCTAGGAGCGTTAACCACCAGCCCCACGCAAGCTCTGGCAACCGCCGCCGTTGTGCCACAGCGCTTCAACAGCAATGCCTCCAGCAAACATCAACAGCTTCCCACAGTCACAACCCAACAGAGCGATTTAACACTTTCGTCGGTAGTGATCCCAGCCGCGGGGAATACCTATGAAGCTCCCGGCTATACGAGGGCACGACACGTAGCAGAACAACTCTACACACAACACACTACTCAAGCCTTCGCCTTCGCGTCTCTACCTTCGCTTGTCGAAATGCGAGGAGGAGGATCCATTCAGGCCGGCCAACATCCAGTCACTCAGACAGCACATGCGGTAACTGCCGGCGGCTTACACCACGGTTTGGTTGCGACACCACTGTTACTCAACGGTCAGGACAATGACTCCGTCCACGCCGTCACCGAACCAGCCTATACTGTCAGAGCCAATGGCGGCGCAGCTCGTCTTATTTCACCCGCACTGTTCGCTAAATTGAACGGTGGACCATCTGACACGGCGTGGCATCCAACCACAGATCCCTTCAACACAGTTACTTCACGTGACACTCATGGTCTCGTGATGCTCCCCTGGATTGAAGAATTCCGCACCAATCCCGTCGCCGTAACAAAACAGCTCGCAACCCTGATGCCTCAACTACGGCATACACTCGACTCTTCACCCGAACTCTCAATCGATCAAATCACCGACGAAGCTTTGATGAATACCCACTTCCGAATGCTCGAGCCGGACCCCGAGCTACGACTAGCGATGGCCTTCGACCCTGATTACATTCTTCTGGGAAATAAAACCCAGATGACCGCCGGCCTTGGTAATGCCGTCACCCCACCAGTCGCTACATGGATAACAGCAAGGTGTCTCGAAACTCTCGGCGCACTGATTAACTAATCCACCTTACTGAACGCCATGAACGCCTTGCCGCAACAGACTCCCTTTCCGTTCGCTTGCCAACGTTGGAGGGACCGGCGCGGCACCTACCGCCCACCGAACGAAGTAATCTCGACCCACGACTACGAAGTTGCCCCAATTACGCTCACGCAGGCTAAAACCTTTGTGAAACGACATCACTATTCTGGCTCTTACGTGGCGTGTCGATACCGTTATGGCCTCTTCTTACGCTATGCACTCTTTCCCGAAGATCAATTAGTAGGTGTCGCTGTTTTTTCGATGCCCATGTCTCACAAGGTCTTAACCAACATATTTCCTTGCGACCCGCTCGAAAGCATTGAACTAGGCCGTTTTGTTCTTCTCGATAATGTACCTTCTAATGCAGAGTCCTGGTTTTTTGCTCGCTGTCGCGAACTTTTACAACGCGAGGGTATCAAGGGTATCGTCGCATTCTCTGATGATACTGCGCGCACCAGTCTCAACAATGATCATCCTGTTTTTCTCGGACACATCGGAAACTTTTACCAATCTTCAAATGGCATCTATCTGAAGCGCACAACGCCTCGCATCCTAAAACTTCTGCCTGATGGATCTGTGTTCAGCGATCGCGCCGCTTCAAAAATCCGAAAGGCCGAACGTGGCTGGCGATACGCCGCTAAGATCCTTGTACAACACGGCGCGACCGAACCTCCAGCAGATAACCCGAACGCCCTTAAACCATGGCTCACTCATTGGACCACTATGCTTACCCGACCCCTAAAGCATCCGGGTAACCATCGCTATGCCTGGAGCCTTTCACCGTCAATCACTCTGCCACCCTCCTGTCAATATCCAAAATGGAACTCGCAGATTTGTCACGCACATTAGATCAAAGCGGACATCAGCAGCGACCGACCACCTGAACATTGGCCCAGACCCCATCAAGATTGCACTCACAATGTACATTGCTCTATACACAACCCAGATACCTCCTGTTACAGATCCCAGGCAGGAAATAATTGCAATCCTTGACCTATCACAAGAACGGGCTCTGGAGCTGCTCGAGTTAATGAATGACATCACTCGTCGCGCCGCGACCTCATCCACCATCTTTCGCATTTCAAGCTTTGAGTCCAATGCACTAATGGTTCCCGCCTACGCTTTGAAGGCAGTCCCTCAGTCCAACGATTTTCTCATTCTCCCCGAAGACTTCTCGGTCACTGACGTCACTCCGATAAAGCTCATTCATGCCAACGTCATGCCTCTTTATACACATTGGAGTGCCACAGACCCAGACAATCAATTCATCCTAACTACCACCGATCTCAACGCCACAATTCTCAAACTCGTTGCGCATGGCGACTCGTTAGCACCTGGAAGCACAAACATCGTTCTCGACAATCTCTCAACCTTCGCCGAATCTCTCATCAGCGCAGAGCACAACTGGCTACACTGACTTAGTCGCATACGTACACCATCTGCTTCTAAAAATACGCGGCCAGTAGCCGCGTGATGAAACGTGTGGTCTATCTACCGCAAGGCCGTCAGGTTACTCTTGGCGATTATGTTCGCGCGTGGAAACTCGCCATTACCGCCCCAGACGGAGCCGTCTTTACTAAAGCATTCACCTGGTATCCAGAAACTAAAAAGGAAGTGCTCTGTGAATTTCGACGTGGCTTGCACGATCGAATAAATCGACGCATCGACGGCTTTCAAGGCACGCTCCGACCTCGAGCGCATCCCGACACACGCAAGCATGATTATCAATGGCAAATCGAGAGTCACCGTGCGGCAATTCAACTAAATCAACCACGACTCATCATTGACTGGTTGCCATCCTGGTTAAAAACGCGCTTCGCTCACCGTCTGAGAGCAAACCTCATCGACTAAACATCATATGCAGGTACTGCTAATCCAAGTAGATGGCAAGCTCCCAAACCTTGCCCTTATGAAACTCGCCCACTGGCATCGGTCACAAGGTCACACAGTTACGCTTATAAGACGCCGCCCGCGAGATTTATTCGACCCTTGCTACGACAAGGTCTACGTCTCCGCTATCTTCAGCGAAAGTGAAAAGTTCTTTCCTCAAATCAAACGCGACTGACCCAATGCTATCTTCGGTGGGACCGGAACAACCAACCGCCTAACCGTCGAATCGCTTATCGGCACACCTTACGAGTTCTACGATTACCAGGACTATCCTGATTTCAAAGAATCCATCGGCTTCACAAAACGCGGATGCCGTCTGAGCTGTGCTTTTTGTGTTGTACCAGAGAAAGAAGGTAAGCCTTATTTCGTAAACTCAATCAACGACATCTGGCGCGGCGCTCCCTATCCTCGCAAACTCCACTTACTTGATAACGACTTTTTTGGACACGATTCCTGGCGCACTCACATCCGCGAAATAATCGATGGAAACTTTCGCGTCTGTTTGTCTCAAGGAATTAACGTCCGGATGATTACGACCGAGACCGCACAAGCCTTGGCTTCGATCCAATATGTGACTTGAACCAATTCTTTGCCGCGGCTGGACCCAATTCTTTGCCGCAAGTTCAATCAAAACCGAGAGATTTCGCATCTCCACCTTGTCTACGATTCGTGTTTTGGAACCATTAAATTGCCGAAAGTGCAAATTAAAACTTAAGCCTTGCCGAAAGTGTAGTCAAAGACAATTGAACACTATGTCGCAACAAAATCATTTCGCTTCACCACTTCCAACTCACATCTATTTCTCATCACCAGAGACCCGCTACGAGACAGTTTCTTTGGTCGTTGATCACACGATACAGCGCAGCCGCTGCTATTGACGGGCGCTTTTCATATCAGGGTGCACCGACGATTTGCCAACCCAACTGCTCGGCATATTTTTCTCCTCTTATAGTTATAGGCTTCTGAGGAATACCAGAAGTTGATCATCAGGCTGATAACGCCCAAGCTTGCCATCCGGCGGTATCGTCTTGGCCAAAGCTTGCTCCTTGAACGCGAGGTTCGCATCCAGTTAGACCCACGGCGACGTACTCCGCTCGGCGTCAGCGCCGAACTCTGTCAGCGACCGCAAAAAAACCAGCCTCGATGGCTGGCTTCCTTTACCTTTTCCTCAGCATGACTTCGGCTGATCGCTCTTTCTCTTCCCAATCATGACTTTGGCGCCGGCGCCGAGTTCTTTATTCAGGTGCGGGCGTCGGGTTAGGCGCGCCGAGCAAAGCTTCCTTTCGCGAGCGGTTTCCAAAAAATATGAAAGACCGCATAACGAGAACAAGATGAGCTACCGGCGGGCACAGCCTAGCCGGTGGGTCTGCAAGCACAGGACGTGACGTGCGGAGCCCGGTTAGCTCCATCGCATGGTTAGGCATTCCGTATTGTTAACATCAGCCGTCGTTGACCGTCACTACGACTTCGCTGCCGCGCGCAACAAATGTTCCCGTTTCCGGTTCGATGCGTATAATTGCTCGCCCGGGGACACCTGGATCTTGCACCACGTCGAAAGTGACAAGCAACCCTACCTCCTTCGCGCTTGGAACGGCAAGCTCCTCGTCGCCGTTTTCCACGTCGTCCCTCGTTCGCCAATCGGGAACGGTAACACCAAGCAACTGAGCGATCTGCGCCACTGGCGCGAGCAGTGCCTTTAGTTCCCTAACCTCTTGTCTCAGGGCGGCGATCTGAACATCGTGGTTTGTGGCTCGTTGCGCGGCTTCTGTCTGCTGCTGATCAATAATGTCCAGAAATCCCAATGCATCCCAAAGGAACGCAGAGAGAAAAGCGATTGAATGGAAAACAGTCGCGTCGGTCAAATCACCCGTGGCAGGGTTGTGGGTTAACCCTTTCAGCGGCTCATTGGCGTCGAGTGGTTGGAAAATGGAGTTGCGTCTCTCCGGTGGAAACTTTTGAGAAATTCTAGGCATTTGGCATTACCTCAGGCCTACGTGCGGGCCGTGCTGCAACTGGCCCAACAGTATCACAAGTCGCCTGACCTGATCAGTGAGGAGAACTGCGCCAGTACTTTTCTCTTCTTCAAGAATGTCAAAGCGGTAACATTTTACGAAGGAATTTGGGGGTAGTGTGTACTGTTCCAAAAATTGGACCAATTAATTGCCGGGCGCTATTGGACCCATTAAGTTGCCGGAGCGGCAAATTAATGGGTCAAGTTACACAATATCGCAGTACGAGCTTCAAAGATCGCGTCCTGCTTTGTGCCTGGGATAATCTAAGAGACGAGCACGTATTCTTCGCAGGCATTGATAAACTCGAGCGAGCCGGCATCCCGCCATCACACGTCCGCGCATACATGTTAATTGGTTTCGACAAAAACGAAACCTGGGACCGAATCTGGTATCGATTCAAACGGATGGTCGAGCGAGGCATAGAACCCTTTCCAATGGTGTTTCACCAACGGGGCCAACAGCCCCATGCCGATCTCAAATGCTTTCAACGCTGGACCATCCGCGGCCTCTACCGAATCATTCCTTGGTCTGATTACCGCCGCCAAACTAAGAGCGACGAAAGCGTCGTGGCCTGGCGCCGGTTATATGCCGCCTGACCACACACCAAAGAAGCGGCAAATAACTTCACGCACCCAAGGGACTCCTGACGAGTAAATCGCCAAAGCGGCAATCGACATAGAGCAAAAACACGCGGGAGTTCCGGAGCACTACATGAACACAAATCCCGCGCGGAGCGAGGACGGAACCCACGAACCCCATGCCTGAAACCTTCTATGCCGAACTTTATTGCCGTGACGTGGAGAACTGAAACAGAGACTCACACACCTGACTGCGAGCGTGCCCCCGCGACGCACGAGACAGTACTGGATCTACAGTACTTCGTAGCCTAAGTCACGCTTCGTACCCTCCAAAAATAAACGGCCAGGCGCCCTTTTGGTCTGTATGGATTAGTGATATAAGGTGCGCTAATTCCTCTCGAAAGGCGCTCTGATGCAGGAAATCCCAACCCACAAGTTTGCAAGCTAAAGGAGGATCGAAAATGTTAGATGACTCTATAGACCTTGCAGCGGTCCAAGAGATCCGCGCTACCATCCACACCGAGGCGGGACCAATAGTAATGAACGAGTTTGCAGAGTTCTTACGTCTATTTAGAATTGCCTACGCCGCGACAATCGACGCGTTAGAGGCGCGTGGCGAGACCGTGAATACAGACACCTCTCAATCTGTTAATCGCATTGTTAGTCTTACTAGGGAGCACTTGGCTAGTCTTTCTAGGACAGAGGTTTCCAACTTGAGTACGCGACGCCTTGATGTGGAGCCAACCATCATAACCATTCACCGGGAAAACCCGCTCGATATTGTTCTTGGGGGCATAGCGATAGCATTGGCCTGCGCAGTCATAATCTCTGGAGGTAAGTTTAAGGCGTTCGGGTTGCTGGAAATAGAAATCGATGGACCTCTCGGTGACGGCGTCAAGAAGCTTAGAAAGGCACTGGGTCTCTAAGCTCTTAACTTCCCATTTGATTAACTTGTGCAGCTTGAGCAGTCGTCTGACTTTTGAGGCAGACGCGATTCTTGAGGCAAACTGCATTTCTGCACCAAAAATCAATTTGACTGATTCGACGGGAATATAGCGAGGATAAGGAACATTAACCTGCTATCGCTGTCGTGTGTTTTATCGTGCTGCCCTTTCCCAACTCGCTTTGTCAGTTAGACGCGAATGAGCTCACAACTCGCAAGTCCTCCACAAACGCCAAGTAGCCGCTCGATCCCACAGTTGCCGAAACCGGCCTCTCCGTAAACCAAGGCAGCGATGGACCTCGCCATCGGCCACATTGCAGCAACTAACCGTTTGTTCACGCGCATGAAAATCCACCGCGACCTATACCCTGTCATCGGGCACCTCCTTTTGTGATTCGCAAATCCACATGCCTTGAGTTTACAAAACGCGGCGGCAGGAGGTGCCTTTTCATGACATCAGAGAACACAGAGTTTGCACAGCGTTCGGCATTTTCACTTCTGACTATTGATCCATAGTCTTTCTTTTACTCGGCCCGCTTGAGAAAATATTTGGCGGCAATAGACTGCCACGGCTCAGAAATTCTCATCGCGCCGAGGTTGGCCTTGATGAGCTGTTCGCTATCTTCTTCCATTTGATCAAACATTCCGCTGACGAACTCGATCATTTCCCGAGGCGAACCCAGGGCGGCAACCTGCACAGATTCCTCCACATACCCCAAGGCGTGGGTACGCAGAGTCTCAAACCGGTTTAGGACTGGATCCATTCTGTCGGAGAAGGAATTAATTCTCTCGCTGAGCCCGAAAATGTTCCGCTTACCAGCGTCAAAGAACACCCGCACTTCCTCGTCCGTCATATCACGGTACTTGACGCCGGTCGTCTTGGCCGCGACCAGCCGCCGCACTTCCTTCTTTGCCTGACTAATGAACTCCGCCTTTGCCCTCTTCCAGATCCAGGCGTCGGCAGCGCGATAGAGGAACGTCTCCTGTTCGGACTGTAGCGTGTCCTGGGCCAGTACGAGAGCCCAGGCCGTGCCTTTCAATTGATCTCCGAACGTTTTGATCTCGCCATCGAGCCTTTCGCTCTCGGCTATCGCATTATTCTGTACTTCCTCAAGCTGCGCAGCCATTGGCCGCTTTCTATTCCCCACATCGAAGGCTTCATTAATTATTGACGTGCGGGAAAATGCCTTACCATACGCCGTCGCATCAGCCTCGAGCTGTGCAATAGCGTCTTCTGCCGTACCGTTCAGCGGCTTCGGATTGATCTCAAAACGAATCCCATGATTGGACACGCGGAGTCGAATCGGCTCAGCAGATTTCGGCCATTCCACTGCTTCCTGAGTCCGTTGACGAACCGGGACGCCCCCCACAAGTGGTTCCGTAATCGACTCGTAGGGTTTGGGGGACACAGCTTGGACCATGCCGGGGGGAAACAACACAGTAAACCAGCGAAGGAGCGTCTCCTTATCACGCTTCACGTCCTCCCCGTAGCGATAGGCGCGCGTTTCAAGTTGCTTCGCCGCTCTTTGCGTCAGTTCGAGCTGCTGCTTCCCGTGTTCCAGCGCACTGGTCAGGCGATTGGTCTCAAGCTGCTTTCTTTCAATCTCTGTACGGAGATTTGCGATCAAGCTCGGATAGGTTTCGATGACTTCGTTCAAATAGACAAGTTCCTCGCGTACCTTGCCTTCTCGAAAACGAATGCTGTCAGCTCGATTTATGAGTAATTTGTGCATCTGATTGGCATGATCGAAGAACTCCTCCTCTGTGCCAAGAGGTAAGTCGAGCCACGATTCATCCAGGAGTTTGTATTCATCGGAAAGCGAATGCACGAGTGCGCTGTACCGAGGAAGCGCATTTTGCAAAGCAATTTGACGACGATCAGGTGCTGGCGGTGGTGGGGTCTCAGCTCCACCTCTATTGCATGGACTGCCCTGCGCGACCCAGGTGTTGTATGCAAGCGAAGCGGACAGGCCGCAGTCTCGCTTTTGCTGGGTCCACCAAGCAGGTTCGCCTTGCGCAAAAACTGATGGCGTGTGCAAGATCAACATCGTGAAAATGAGAATGAGATTGAAAACCATCAGGAATTTTGCGGACCTGATTGACTTGGCGTGGGCAATACTGATTAGGGAAATCGTCCCGCGTCGATTCAGCCCGGCGGTAGGCTTATTAGTTGTTAATCTGTTCGCCTTGATGAGCATCATGGACAGGTTGACAGGAAGGCCTTGAAACGTTGACATCGCTACTTGCCTCCTTGGACAGGTGAACTGTAGGTTTCAGAAAGTCCGGGTGATTCCAGAGAGTCTGAGAAGGGAGTGAGTTGAACTCGGTTTCAGCCTCATCGTGCGCTCAAGTGTGGTATCTGTCAATTAAGATAGCTTCCATAGGTATGGAAACTCTTTTAAAGACTTTTGGGTCAGAAAACCTACTTTGGGGGCAACAACGACTCTTGGGGCAAACAGCATTTCTGCCCAAAAATCAATTTGACTTAGCACTGCAAGGTAGTGTCTAGACACTCTTAAAGAAACGTTATTGGACGTTTAATGTACGCGTGTTAGAGCTGGGCCTCGCAACCAACCAACTGACGTCAACCCTGTTTCAACCGTGCCTGCCTACCTGTTGCCAACGCCTCCGAAAATGTGTAGATTTAGCTCCATAATCTTTACTGAAATATCGTAAATGAGGGCCGCTCAGCGCAGTAACTAGGTTGGCGGCTCCTAACTTTTTGAGCGATCCACAGAAGCAAATGAAGCTAAAGGGACTCGTTCTTAGCGTTCCAGTATGTGACTTGCGCCCTTTGTTGAGTCCAGATGCACGCAGAAGGAACCTCTCTCCATTTGCGGCAGTAGCGGCGGAAGCCCTCAAGGACGCCAAACAGACGACCGTTAAGCCAACCTTCATCATGGGGTTTGGTAACGCGGAAGAAAGAAGCGCGACTGTTCCTTGGCGCCGGAACGCAGACACCGTGTTCTTTGATTGCTCGCGCGCGATATCTCTCCCCGCAAGGATGCCAGACGATGAACCTGTGGAGCGGGTTGTCCGTCGTGTCTATCTTGACGAGAAGGCTCTCGTGCGATTCGAGTTCATGCTTTTCGCTAATGCCAGACACCATCGGGTAAGTCGCGACGGCCGTCTGGACGAGTTCGCGCGCTGGTTTTGGGAATGCGAGGTTCAGATAAGGCAGTGGCACACAAAGAGCCACCACCCACTCTGGAGCGCCATTCCCCTTTTGGTTGATAAGTTCGCGGCTATGACCTCACCATTCAGGTCCTGCGCGGACGGTTTGGTAACAGCTCTGGAACCGCAACTCCAGATTATCGCCGAAGGCTCACGAGAGGAACTCAGACGCCTGGATCCCGAACCCCTTGAGACTGGGCAGCCTGACCCGTTGTTTCTGACTTTCCGGCGCTTAAAAATGAACGACAGCCCTGCGCCCGTTGATACAGCCTATATCACGCATCTACCTGGGTCCTTTACTCGCCCAGGTCGTGATGAGTATTGGCCCCTAAGCGAAACGAGAAGGCAAATCGCGTGGCTTCATGCAGACCTTCAGCTTTTGGTCTACCTGGTGCGGCGTTGTCTTCTGAATAGGCTCGATCCTTATCTGGTGTTGGACTACCTAGAAAAGTTAGCCAACGGTTTGAAAACTGCATCTACTTGGGACGATGCTGAGAGCCAAATCGTCTCTCAACTCACAGGATTGGTGGAGCGATTTCGCCGGAACCGCCTCTCGCGTATGCTGGGGACTCTGGAATCGTCCTCCCTGCCACCTATTATCAAGGCCCGAGTTGAGCAGGCTTTGGTCAAGCCGTTGGCTTCTTCAACACTCAATACCCTCTTTGATGTTGTTCACGACACTCGTCTACACATCACATCCGAGGGCGATTTTATTAAGGTCATCGACGGGTTGGTAGCGGCATTTAAGTTGTCTGTAGAAGAAAACCGTGGGTGGAACCTATTGTGGAACGAGGATTCAACGCATCGTAAGGAAGAAGCTGCGCAGGATCTCTTCCTTCAAAGTGCTAGGCACTATTGTGAAGCAAACAACATCGATATTTCTAGAGAGCCTGACATTGGCAGGGGACCTGTGGATTTCAAAACATCTCAGGGATACAGCTTGCGTGCACTGCTGGAAGTTAAACTGGCCAAAAACACGAGATTCTGGCATGGCCTTGAAAAGCAACTCCCAAAATACCAGGACGCTGAGACAGTCAAGCTTGGATACTTCCTCGTCATCATTTTCTCTGACGATGATCTCAAGAAATTGGATGAAATTGACGACAGAGTGGCGAAGGTAAACAAGAAAACCGGTTATAAGATAACTGCAGTAAGTATTGACGCGAGACAAAGGCCTCCTTCCGCATCAAAATTGTGAGCCGAGCAACGTCAGCCGAATTGGGGGGCGTCCCTGCTTAGGACGTTACAAACGGCGTTCACACCATGCTCAACCAGCACAAAACTAAAGTCTTTCTAATCACAATAGGCGGCCTTTCACGGTAGTTGGGTTGTTACTGTTGGTTGGAAATCAGCTCGAGGTCAGCGCGATCGCGCCAGAGTTTGCCAGGAAAGGATACCCCACGGCTTTCAAAAAAGATCCGGGTTGAAATCAAAAGCGCCGCGGCTTCGAACCTCACGTTCTGTTGTTGGAGCGCGAAGACTTCGAAAGGGCGATGCAGCAGAATCCGTTCCCTGAAGGGGAAACTGGCCCAAAGGCTCTGCATGTGGGCTTTCTTGCCAGCGTACCCGTGTCACCCTAAATTAGACGCGAATCCTTCAGTCAGTTATGCAACGTTGCGACTTGTGTTCAAGCAAACATCTGAGTCTCAAACTTAGGCTACCAAGATTCAGTATCCTAAAATGCTGCTTCTGCGGGTTACTGGTTCAATGTCCGCTACCAACCCAAGAACAGTTAGACAGGGTTTACGATGATCCCGAATATTGGAACCGACCCTATTTCTCCAACTGCGGAAGGGATTACAAGCGGGATGACAAAATTAGATTATTTGAAGCGGGCTTAGAAAGGATTTCGAGATTGTGTCCTGCCAAGGGACCATTGCTCGATGTGGGTTGCGGGACAGGTGTATTCCTTGATATTGCGAGAAAAGCTGGGTGGGAAGTTAGCGGCATCGAGAGTTCAAGATACGCCGTAGAGTACGCAAAACGGAACTTCAGAGTACAAGTCCGACACGGATTAGCTGATGAAATACTCTTTCCAGGCAATCAGTATCGAGCAATAACATTATGGGATGTTATCGAACACGTGCGATCGCCGATAAAGCTAATAAACAGGTTGTCCAAGGCTTTACTGCCAGAGGGGATTATTTTGATCTTTACTCCTAATGCAAACAGCTTTGTGCGAGAACTTTCCCCCCTGTTAGATTCGGTCATTCCGTCGAAGCCAAAATCCTTCGTCGAGATGATCTATTCACCGTTGCATTTGCACTATTTTAATAGGCCCAATATAAGAACCTTGCTACAAGAAAACTCAATTGAGGTTTTAGAAGAGTATCAGGCTCCTATGGCCCCAAAACGGGCTGGACACGGAACGCCAGCTCGACAAATCCTTTTGCGGTATTTGGACATGGGAGGGAGTATGATTGGCAAGAGTTACCGATTCATTACTATCGGGCAAAGAAACCAGAATTGACGGAAGATAAGAAAAGAACTCGCATCGAAGGAGTTGTCTTCGATATCGGCGACACTCTCGTAGACACTGGCAGCCTCATGAGATCTGGTGCCGGTTACGCTGCACAGAAACTATTCGAAGAAGGTATTATCTCCAACCCTACTGAATTGCCTCGCGTGTTTTTAATGACCGATGAGGAAACAAGTTTTCCCCACATTAGTCATCTATTCTCGCATGCGCAGATCGTGCAACAGGCCCTGAAAAAATCCGGGACTCTAACCACGAGATTTAGCCCTTTTGTAGCAACTTATGTCTTTCTAAGTTACTACCGTCTCAGAATTCGGGAGGAGATCTATCCCAACCAAGAGCTTCTCAACTTGCTGGAAAGCCTTAAGTCCCGTGGGCTGAAACTTGGCATCATTTCAAATGGCTCCTTGGAAGATCAGATTGAGGTATTGACCCGACTAGAAATTACTGGCTATTTTGACAGCATCCTAGTTTCCGAGGAAGTCCAGATCGAAAAACCTGACAGAAGAATATTCATGCTTTCTGCTTCGGAGCTTGGCTTAGATGCGCCTAGCATTCTTTTTGTGGGCGATGACTGGGAAACCGACATCCTTGGCGCACTTGATGCTGGTTTTCAGGCATCATTGTGTGTTCAATTTAGGAGAACTCAGTTGGACCAGATCCTCAACTGTTCGAAGTGCTTCTTACAAGAAAGAATTGACGACGTAATAAAGTTGGTAGATCAGAGATAATACTCATTCAGCTCTCGCAGAGACTCGCTCATGGGAAATGTAGAGCCAAGGACAATTGTGGTTGAACTCGCCGTTGCCGTTGTCTTGAATGTCTTGGCAGGAATAATGACATTCTTCATTACAAGACAAGTTGTACACGCTTTGGTTGCGGTGATCGTTTTCGAGACTTTGATCATCGGCTTTCTGTGCTGGCGGCTAACCCGTACACCAAAACTGGTTGGAATAATCGACTCCGCCCCGTCATTTGCAAAAGGCCCGAGCATAACGGAAATTGCTCAGACGGTTGCAACTGAATTTGTCTTCTGGGGAATTTCTGCAAAGTCGATCCTCAGCAATGATGAATTCCGCGAAATCATAATTAAAAAAGCCAAGGGCAATTGTGAATTCAAGTTCTTATTGCTCGATCCTAATAGCCCATTTGTCGCGGACAAGGCTTTGGAAGAAGGAGATACGGCAGAAGGCTGGAAAAACGAGATAGCGGCAAATATCCTAAGGCTGCGGCAGCTACGTGACGAACACCATTTGAACATCGAAATAAAGGTATACGATCAGTTTCCCGTTTTCAGGCTCATAATTGCAAACTCCAATTTAATGTACTTCGGTTGGTATTCCGGAGGACTTCAGGGTATCCGTTCGCCTCTTCTCATAGTACAAAACAATCAAGGATCTCTATACCAACCGGCCCGATTGAGTTTCAATGATTTATGGGTGAGAGCAGCCGAACCTTCCGTCATTACCAATCATTACTAGAGAGCTCGGACAGAGATGGGCGGACTTTGATCGAAGTTAGAATAAGAAGCTCAGGCGCAATCGCGTATGGTGGAATAGGCTAGATGGCGGCGAGAAGAACAGCAGGATACTCCAAACTTCATCTTAACCGAGGGAGTCCGGAACTAGAAGAGAGAATTACAGCGCGCATCATCGCCTTAACCAAAACACAAAGCGGAACGGCCAGGCTACAGATTATGAAGCAATTGCAACTAGAGTTTTTTCTAGTCGCAAGCCGGCGGGTCCACCGTGGTGAAGGGAGAGAGAAGACATACTCTGATTATCTTGATTTGGTGGATAGGTTGATGGGACATACTGATTTCGTGTGTAATATTAACGAATTCAAAAACCTGGATATCTCGCGAGGATTCGTTGTAGTAAATAACCACTTTGGCATCGCGAAAGCTACGAAGATCACATCAGCAGAGCTTATTGAAAGGTTAGCAACGGAAGTTCGAGATCAAGATTGGCTCGGGGAAGTTGCTACCCTTCCAAATGATGAGCCGTTCCCCTTAAGAAGAGCCGGCATTTTCAAGGCCCTCTTTTCAGCTCTAGGAAAAGACAAAATCGCGCCTCACGAAATGCAGATGTCCTATCCCTATCCATTTGACGAGATTCAAAAGGACTGCGGGGCTGCGATTGTCCGGTTGGATAGGCCGGGCGGTTATGCTGCTATAAAGCGGCAGTTCGATGAGTTTTTCTTAAAAGCTCTGACCAGCCGGAAGATTCCAATTGCGATTCTCTCTGCCGAGATCGGAACAACAGGAAAACGCGATCCAAATGGCAGCCCGTACGAGCTAGGTGTTTTCAAGACCGGCTTTGCTGTTTACGCGGCCGAGGCTCGAGTGCCGATCATTCCTGTTATTCAAGTGGTAGGGGAGAATGCCGACTTCTTTACGCAATTTCTTTCGCCTTTGGAACCGCCGAAGGGTCTTGACAGAAGTCTGCTGACAAGGTTTGCGGCAGAAGTTCGAACGAGGATGCAACACAGAATTTGGGTGTTGCTTCATGAAATCAGGAAATAGCCGCGATTTAACCGGCAACTTTCTAAATTTACGAACCAGGACTCTACGAACTGGTTAACGTGGCGCTTGAGAATACTCTGACCTGGCCGTGAATCAAGTTGTACTTGCCATTTCTTGTTGACTTGTGGAGTTCTGCTTGAATAACGTAGCTGCCATTCTTAATCGGTCCTGTGAATCATCAAACTAAAACGTATCTCATTTAATAGTTTACGGTTAGCAGCATCTGTAAGACTTAGCTGCCTTTCGCTCGAAAATCGGGTGAGCAATCAAAAAGTGGCGATTTATACATACTTCTTTGGAAAAACCTCTTGACGAGTAAGAAAAAGGGGTTACCCTAAAACCAGTTCAGACATAAAGATTTCAATGGAGGAATCCGATGTCTGAACTCGACCCGTACATCTTCTCTACTGCTCTCACGCTCTTCCTACTGATAGGCGCTATTGAAGTAACTATCGAAAAGCTTATCTCGCTTGTCAGAATGGTCAGAAAACTCAAAGTCGCTTTGAAGGGCGACGAACTCTCTTTATCACCTCGGACCGAAGCCCAATCTGTTTCCAGACCTTATGACCAAGATCGTAAGTAAAGTAAGAATCAAAGTCGAACTCTTGCCCCGCATTCGCGAGCGCTTCTTGGTCCTTGGTTGTCTTAATGTTTATAAGCTTATTATCAATAATGAGGTCTGCGTTTGAGCGTCGAGCCAAGTGTTGGATTTAGATAACACGCTTTTCGTGATGAGAAATCCTGCTCCCGCAGATCCGAGGATGGCTGTACAGCGCTTTGCCTAAAAAGTCGGATAATTCGCCGACTTTTGGGCAAACTGCATTTCTGCCCAAAAATCAATTTGACTGATGGGATTGATGTTCAGCGAAGATAAGTATTTCGAGAATTGCGATGACTCGGGCGAATCAAGTTCTAGCCCACAGTAGACAAGAGCGCCTTCCTCGAATGCGCCGAACTTAGAAGCGCAAGCACTCATCTATCGTAAGGAGTTGCAAAGGTCGCTTCCGGCTCCCGTGCCATTCCTTGAACCTCGGATCCTTCCACGCATCAATGCGACTCGCATCGTCGGGAAAAACGAGTAGGTCAACGTCATCTGCGTTGAACGATAGGTGAAAGTCCGGGGGAGGACACGAGTTCGCAAGAATCCTCGGGGACCGGGCCCATGACGACTCTAGTACTCTGGCGCGCCCACGTTTCGACCGGATAACCGTGGCAGGCGTAACCGGGTGTTTGTCGTCGGCAAATGCAACAATTCGCCATTCAGCCTCCTCAAAAAATGCAAAGTCGTCGGTGTTATCATTGGACATCCTTTTGAAGAATGGCAACAGCCGGAGTAATAGACTAGCCGTAGAGAGAAGGTCATACGCAACGGCATTCTTGGTGTCGCCCTCAGGAATGGCCCTCCCCGCAGGACCATTCAATATCTCTTGAGATACATTGGACATGCGAAGGTGGAGGGCTCCAAATATCTTCAAAATCCCACTGGATGAATCCCTTGCGTATATAACTGGAGAACCACCAGAATCAAGGACAAAAAGTCGGTTAAACCCAAATCCGAGCCTGCCGTACCGTGCGCTGTGGTCGTCTGATCGAGACAAAAGAATCTCAGAGAAGCACACCCGAGAATCGTAGTACCTAAACTCGCTATCGTTTGCGCCGTCGCCAAGAATCTCCTCTCCTCTCGTAAGCCAGAGACCGGTCCTCAGAGTCGTCAAGAGCCGTTCGACGTACGCCTTCCGCCAGTCGCTGGTGTTCATTCTTCCGTTGCGAAGCAATGCATCAATATCTTTTCCTGTCCAATGAACAAGAATTTGCGATCGGGATGAACGCTGCATATCAAGGTCGCATCAGCTCTTAGGTAGACCGAGAAAGATCGTAAATCGCCCGCGCGATGTGGCCCTTATGTGGCATAAGAGCGCCGAGGGATAATGAATCCGTCACGCGAAAAATTTATCGGCTCTCCTGAGTCGGCGTAGCAAAATTACGGCTGAGTTGCGAGTGTGCGAGGAAGCAGAGGCTCGAGAGTCAGCCGTCGTTCTGAGAACGGCGAGAGATTATTCTTGTTAAGAACGAAAAGTCAACATCGTGATCTGTTACTCGTCAGGTTGCTTTCTTCCACTCGCAGCAATGTTGACGTGCAAGGCCGACGGGTTGGGAGAAACATCGTTCGGCCTTGGCTCTCTAATTCGCATACCATAACTTCTGTCGAATGCACAAAACTCTGCGATGTACGTCAGCAATGGCGGCTGATGTTACGAAGTCGGTTTGGAGTGTAAAAGATTTACTCTTGGCGGCAACGACGATGTGAAAACATATTCTCTGGAGGCCAGAATGGACAACAATGAGATCGCAAAATTGGGTCTTCAATACGTCAATCAGTTTACGCAACAGGTCATCACACTATCGACAGCCGTTCTTGCGCTTAGTATTACTTTCACAAAGGACATAGTAAAGAACGTACCTCATAGCCCATTGTGGATTTTGAAATCGGCTTGGGCTGCCTTCCTAGTTTCGATTATCTTTGGATTGTGGGTAATGATGGCCGTAACGGGCATCCTCACAAAGTCTAATAATGAAACGCTATTCATTGTCGGGGATACTATCCGTTTCCCGAGCACGATCCAGGTCATGCTCTTTGGGCTCGGTGTCATTCTTATGATTCTTTACGGAGCAGTGTCAGTGCGAAAGAAGGCAGGGCCAGAACTCGATTCTGAAATGGGGAAAGATTAGCGGCAACACACTATTAGGACACTACCTATGCTTTAAGCGTTTTACGAAACCGCTCCTGGTCAACTATGGCCCGAAATGGTTTGTCCGACATTGTATCTTCAACCTGGACCACGAAGTACTTATGGTTAAGGTATTTCTTCAAAACAGGTTGGTCTTGATTAATCGAGCCGGTCCAGTCGTTTCCTGGCTCAAGACGATATGGAAGAGGCCCAGTTGCGTACATCGGATTGAGGTTAACGCTTATATCCTTTCCGTTACGATTCTTAAGCTCCTTTTTGGAATCAAAGCCGTGAAAGGACAGTATCTTGATTGTAGTTGGAACTTTGCCAATATTAGTGACGGTAATGCTTAGTAAGTTGTCGTTCGGATTTACCGTAGTGGTAAAACCGGATATCGCACTCACTTGGAGTCGAACTTTTTCTGAGAACTTCCATTTATAGAAGTCCCAGATCAGTGCACCTAGGCCAAGAAGAGTGCCTGTGATGCCGGTGACTGCACCGATGATGGCTAATACGTCAGTAACGGTCATTTTATTTAGTGACTGTTGATATTTACTGCTTGTCTTTCGAGTGCTGAGCCTTCATTAGCTCTTGACGAAGTTGGTTCCATGCACTTGTGGCTTCGTCATAAGTCATGTTTGCCCTCTCAACATGAATATCTTTGACATAAGCTCCCATATCGTCACGTTCTATCATCGTTACCTGCCAAATTCTTTTGGTTTTTTCATTCCTGTCGATAATTGATCCCGGTCCGTACCTATATTTAGGCATCTTTTCAACGGCATAGTCGTACTTCACTCACTTACCTCCTGTGCCACATACCCACCACTCATGCGCGCAGGACAGAATGTCGCTTGAACTTGCCGTTGATATCGAAGAATCTCGAGTAGATTCCATCGCATCTGGCGTCGCTGCGCGAAAGCGTCTCGGCTTTGAAGTGCTTGCCGAAAAACGCGCGGCAGGGCACCCTCCTATTATCTGGCTTAACAGTTTCACGCATAAAACTGTACCAGTCGAAAATGACATCTCCCATTGCATCCAGCGAAGCAACGATGCACGTTTCGCCCACGGGAAGATTGTTTGCCAATGTAGCTTGGAATCCGGTTGTGTTTAGATCATAAAACGCGCCGTTGCCATACATCGCGACGTGTGGCCGATTATGGCAGTTATTAAATAGATACACGGCATCCCTCTTTCGATGGAGATAATGAACTGACACCAAAAGCGAACAATAGCCACCTTGATTTCATGGCCCAAGTTTACACACGGGTTGTATGATTGTTAAGGAACAGAGGTTTGCCGATTTTTGGTGCCTTATATGGTCGCCGGCTAGGACGCCTTTTTCTGGTCAGTCCAGAAGACCCAACTCCTACATTGGCTGAATCACGACACAAATGTTGTGACACAGTACCCTACAGAGTACTTCGTTGACTTGCGCTACCTCTTTCTTACTCATCAATCGTGTCCCGAACTTCTCTTTGATCATCGAGAACGTTGTCTCGACGTTGCTCCGCTTGTGGTAGTGCCTCTTAAACCACTCTTCATTGTAAGCGTAAAAGTGGTACATCCTGGTCCAGAGCGGATCGTCACTTGGTGCTTCGCCTTCGCGTTAATTTTGAACGGGATGTAAGGCGTCGCTTGCTTGTCAGCCACAACCCGCAAGTTCGCGAGACTTGAATAGGCTTTATCGGCCGATACCTCACAAATTGCGAAATTCTGATCGGTCGCCTGAACAAGTGGTTTGAAATACGGGCTATCTCCCGCACTTGGCTTACTGACCTGCGCCGCTGTAACAATCGGTACGTTTGCTTTTGTGAAGGCGGCTTAGGAGTCGTGTCTTGGAAAAACTTGAATCCTAAGTCGTCTTTCTATGTTTGGGGAACCGACGATATGTGCGGCTGGTAGATCGTGATCAGCGAATGGAATGACACACTGAAAAGACTTTTGGGGCAGAAACCCTACTTTCGAGCCAACATCCACTTTGTCGGAGTAGGGATGGTCATTACTGACCACCCCCTCCACAGATCCGGACGTGCGCTACTAACGCATCCGGCTCTTGTCTCGGGTCATAACGACTAGTATGAACACCAATCGTATGCAGGTTAGTGCCACTGGCAGGTCATATCCGGTACTGAGCCCGGAACCTGCTGCACGCTCCTGCATTGCCTTTGACCAGCCGCCTTCCCTCCATCCATTCCGCGCTGAACCAAAGTATCAGTTTGTTCACAGACTTCGTTGGTACTACGCACTGTCCGACTTCCTGCGTCCGTTCATCATCGCCGTACGTCCTTAGACTTCTCGATGCGTTCCCAGCATAGCCGGGAAGAACGCAGGATCTCCCGGTTCTCGCGCAGGTCGCTTCCGTGCATGCCTGGGGTCTTAGACCGCGCGGGATACCACCGTGCCTCGCCAAAGCGGCCCACTGGTTGTTGCCTTCCTCCTGCCCCAACTGAGTCGGCATCCCGAGTTCGGCTTCTTTCGCGGCTCAATACCGTGCCTGCACTTGCCCCTGTCAACGCTTCGCCGTCGCTCTTACGAGCGCCGCCGCATGACTCGAGGTCGTTATGGTTGGCTAGACCTTTAACGTATGACTCTTTCATTCACTGCAACCTGCCGGTTTATCCCGGCGCACTGAGGCAAAGCCCTGTAACAGCACATTTAGAAAGGATACTTTCCATCGGTCTCCCTAAGTAGTCTGCGACCACGTGCAGCTTCATCATCTGCTCGCTGTCGTTATGGTTTCCCCCACCTCACAGCGTGGCGCAAGGGATTGTCACGAACTGATTACCCCTGCGCAGAAAAACAGCACCCCTCGCTCGGGCCGCATGGCCGCGTATGCAGAACTCGCAAGAAGCCTCCCTGCAAATCATAAGAACCGCCACACATCTCACTCCATTGCTCGTAGTGCTTCGGCATTGGAATGCCTCACACATGAACGCCATCATCGACGAAGCCTTACTCTTTACCGACCTCGTCACGCCGACACATTGAAACAATCAAACGGTTAGTAACTCACGATACGATACTTCACACCACTACGGAGTACTGCTTATGAATACCACTTACAATATCCGCACACTGTCAACACTGATTGCTTTCACAATCCTTTTTTGTACTCTCTTATCTTCATCGATTAATGCCCAGACTCCACGCTTTCGAGTTCCTCAAAGCAATCCACCCCGCGCGCTCAACCCAACGAATACCGACGAGGTGATCCAGCTTTTCAGAACCCTCAAATCAACCACACTACCAGACTGGCTCCGCTCAAACCTCTCGGCAACATCACACCAAAACAACAACGACAGTTTCGCCCGCGCAACATGGCTTGGCCAGCTTCATATAGTTCAGGACGAACCAACCTGCGACCGCCTCAAAGAACAAGCAGCTCCAGTCCTGAAGTTGTTTGGACGATACAGCACAGTCCGGTTTTTCCTCTATTACGACAACTATCCAAATATGCAAACAATTGCCGGATCTTATTTAGGAGTCTCTACAGGCCTGCTCCAGTTATTGAAACGCGACACAACCGACAACGCTCAATTGTTAGGGCTTGTTGCTCACGAACTCGCCAGAGCCATCCAACAGGAAGGATTTATAACCGCCTGGAAAA